>Ga0335078_10000209_pt1 | contig 95574 bp, 78 predicted proteins | sample Lox_Sample_32_FD_206711 | JGI IMG/M metagenome (GOLD analysis project Ga0335078, IMG submission 206711) | Soil microbial communities from Loxahatchee National Wildlife Refuge, Florida, United States - Lox_Sample_3.2 | ecosystem: Environmental > Terrestrial > Soil > Wetlands | place: USA... | reverse complement strand
TCGGGACTTCGGTTTCCGTGGTGGATTGGGGAACAGGAGATCGAGCCGATCCGGCCGGGATCAGCGTGCAAACCCGCGTCTCCAAGTTGTACGAGCGGCTGTTCGCGGCCCAGGGGGATTTTGCGCCTGCGGTGGAATTTGCCTTGCTCGGCGCTTTGATCATCTTCGGCGTCATCGAGGTTGCCGCCCTTTTCATCGGCACGCGTCTGACCCGCACGGTGACCGGCGCCGTGGCGCAAATCTACGAGGGCACGAAGCACATCAACCGGGCCGACTTCAGCCATCGGATTCCGGTGAAGTCCAACGATCAGATCGCGACCCTGGCCTATTCCTTCAATTCGATGACCGCGTCGCTCGAAAAACTGATCCTGGAACAAAAGGAAAAGCAGCGCCTGGAAAATGAACTGGTCATTGCGCAGGAGGTGCAAGCGCAGCTTTTTCCGCGGGAGATTTCCCAGCTGCGCTCGCTCGAGGTTCACGGTTTCTGCCGGCCGGCGCGCACCGTCAGCGGCGATTATTACGATTTCCTGACTCTCGATCCTGACCGTCTGGTGCTGGCCGTAGGCGACATCAGCGGCAAGGGGATTTCGGCCGCCCTACTCATGGCGACGATTCATTCGGCGGTCCGCGCCTATAGCTTTGAGCGAACTCCCATGGTGGGCGCTCCCGTTGGTGCGGGCGCCGGGCACAGCGCCAGCAGTTGGCTGGGCCCGGAATCGACCGTGTCGCCGGGCACCCTCCTCGCCTTCCTGAATCATCAATTGTTCGAAAGCACGCCTCCGGAAAAGTATGCGACGTTGTTTCTGGGCATGTACAACGGCGCGCAGCGCAAGCTTATTTACAGCAACGGCGGCCATCTTCCGCCGATCATCATGGGCGAAAACGGCAGCGTGCGCAGGCTGGATCGCGGCGGAATGGTCGTCGGCCTCTTTGACCAGCAGGATTACGAAGAGGATTCGTGCCCGCTCCGCCCCGGCGAGATATTTCTTGCCTACAGTGACGGCGTCACGGAGCCGGAAAATGACTTTGGTGAATTCGGTGAGGCCCGGCTGATCGAACTGGTGCGGGAGAATCGCGAACTGCCGCTGGTACGCATCAGCGAGATTGTTACGGCAGCGGTAGACGACTGGATCGGCGCGAACGAGCAGCCCGACGATGTGACTCTGGTTCTGGCGCGGGCTCGATAGCACAAATTCCCGCAAGATGTGGAGCGGGAGGGACGGGGTTGAACCGCCTTCTCCGGGCTGGAAACCCGGCGCATTGCCGAAACAATGCTACTCCCGCGTGGAAAACTGTCGTCGCAACTTCCTGAATTTTCTAAACGAGGCAGCCGCTCAACAATTGGAGGCCTTACGGCCCAACCGAGGCCTAGTTGTTCCACCCCGACAGTGGATTCCAACCGGTTCGGCTGCCTCGAGTGCTCCACGCACCCCCAAGCATTGTCAGCACGCCCGCGTGGAGCAAGCTTCAGCAGCAAAATGAAAAAGTTGAGTTAGAAAGAGAGGATTAGCAGAGCAACGCGCATAACATCGACAGGCGCGAGTCCGAACTGCGGGAAACCTCGACCACTGCGGGATGCAGGGTTTCGCGAACCACACATTCTGGCGCAGCTGTGTGTGTCACTGTCGCCATTGCGCGCACCGGAATAGGAGAAATGCGCGCTTTCGCGACAACAGGTGCTGTTCCACCATGGAACGTAAAATCAGGCAGATCCACCTGAGGCAGAATCAGGATCAGCGCAAACAGAAACAACTCGAAGATGAGAAGCGTCCAGCGCCAGCGGTTCATGGAAGACAGGCCCAAATCGCTAAAAGCAGCTTAATCGGCTGGAATAGCTGTGTCAAGACCGAATCGAAGGGTAAATTTCCAGCCAAGATCGCGTCCCGAGATAACTCGAACCGCAACAGAGGTTAGACGCCTCTACACTCTTTGAGCATCTGACGCTTAAGTGTCAGCCATCACTTATAAGAGCCCGGACTTTTGTGTTTTGGGATCGGTCGAACTTACACGGTGACGGAACTCTCATTCACGCGCGGCAGGTTCGCCTGCTGCCAGGCGTCGAATCCGCCGATGACATTGGTCACATTCACAAGTCCGGCGCGCTGCAGCAGGCTGCAGGCGATCATGCTGCGGTATCCGCTCTTGCAGTGCACGGCGAGGGGCACGTTGCTTTCGATCTCCGGCGGAGAAGACTTGAAATTGTCGAGCGGCCACCAGGCGGCGCCTTCGATGTGGCCCGCCTGCCACTCCGGTTCGCGGCGCACGTCAAGCACGCTGCATTGCCCGGACAGCAGGCGCTCCTGCAAAGCCTGAACGGTGATCTGCGGCACTTGAGCGAACTCGAATCCTGCCTGTTTCCAGCCGTCGATCCCGCCTTGCAGGAACCCGCGCACGTTTTCAATGCCCACGCGCGCCAGGCGCGTGCGCGCTTCGGAGAGCTGTTCGGGCATAGAGGCAATCAGCACCGGCTGCGCGGACAAGCCTAAGATTGTCCCCGCCCACGAGGCGAATTGCCCGGAGAGTGGGATGCTGATCGAGCCGGGTACATGTCCGGCGGCGAACTGATCCGCGGGCCGCACATCGAGGGCAAAGCCGCCTTCCTCGATCAGATCTCTGAGTTCGGACGCGGAGACCGGAGGCAATGCGGGCAAATCGGACAGCGCCGGCGCGCCGGTGCGATTGATTTCCGCGTCCTGCAGAAAGTACTCCGGACGCGCCGGCATGTTCTGGGTCGTCTGCCGTACAAATTCTCCCTTGCTTTTGATCAGCAGGGCGTAATTGGTGAGCCGCTCGGTCCCGATGGTGGAAGAGCGCTCGGCGCGCATGTTGCGTCCGCATAGCGATCCGGCGCCGTGCGCCGGGTAAACAAGAACCTCATCGGCGAGGTTGAGCAATTTGCCGTGCAGGCTGTCGAACATCATTCCCGCCAACTCCGCCGGGGTATGATTCTTCGATAAATCCGGGCGTCCGACATCGCCCAGGAAAAGAGTGTCCCCGGTCAGAACGGCCCAGGGCCGCGAGGATTTTTCTTCGTCGGTGATGACCAGGCAAACGCTCTCCGGAGTATGGCCGGGCGTCTCGAGAATGCGGATGCGGGCGTGGCCAACCCGCAGTTCGAATCCATCGTGCACATCCACATGGGGAAACGCGGCGCCTGCGCGAGCGCCGATGTAGATCTTGGCACCGGTGCGTGCGGCAAGCTCCTTGTGCCCGGAGACGAAATCAGCATGCAGATGCGTCTCGAAGATGTGGCGGATTTTGACGCGGTGTTGCTCCGCCGCCTTCAGGTAGAGGTCCACATCGCGCTGCGGATCAACGACCACAGCTTCGCCCTGCGAAGCCAGCATGTACGACGCATGGGCCAGGCATCCGAGATAAAACTGCTCGAAGTACATGATCGTCTCCCTCGAAATCATAGAACAAATTGACGCGCTGGCCTAATTCTGCTTCGACTGGGCGCGCGGTCTTTGATCGGGGAAATCCAACCCAACTTGAGGGCGAAGCAACTAACACGTGACGGAAATGCACAGGCGAAAAAACCGCTACAAGACTTCAAATACAGGAGTGTCCCATGGACGATCTCAAGAAGAAACAACATGACACGCAACATTCGGGTGGGCAAAGCGGCCAACCCCACGACAAAGAATTCGAGCAACAGCACAAAAATCCGGACGATATCTCACAAAAGCGTCCTCCACAGGGCGGTCACGACGTAGAGCAGGATAAGGAGAAGGGTCACGGGAAGGATCAAGGACAACGCCGGGCATCGTAACGGCTCAACCTCAGGATGCAGGCCTCGGGAGGGGCCGGGGCCTTGTCCTGGACGATAAAGGGTTTCCCGTCTGACTTGAGTTTGAAAGGAGACGCTGCCATGCCAGCGAAGAAAGGCTCAAAAAGGCGAAAATCCGGCAGGAAATACGGCCGCGCCGCCGGCAAAACAGTTGAGAGCGCAATGCGAAGACGAAAGCGGGGCACGCTGCGCCCCGGCAAGGGCGGCAAGGGAGGAAAAGTCACGAGCCCCAAACAGGCAATCGCGATTGGCCTATCGGAAGCGCGGAAAAAAGGCGCAAAGGTTCCCAAAAAGAAGTAGGCGTGGCTCAGATCACGGCCTCACCGCCGGCTATTCACGGTGCAACGGGATTTTGTTCCGCGGTGTGTTCACACCAACTGTGCGACCGGCTGTTCGACGGGTTCCAGCCGCGCCGTGAAGTGCCGCAGGAACGGCGCTTCGTAGGTCAGAGTCATGCCTTGGATTTGCCTCCGGTTCTTCCATACTTCAAGAATCACTTCGACCACGTAGTCAATGTGGCTCTGCGTGTAAACGCGGCGGGGAATTCCAAGCCGCACCAGATCCATCGTCGCCGCCGGACCGAACATTAGGGTTCCGATCTCGACCGAGCGAATTCCGCCCTCCAGATAAAGTTCTGCGGCCAACGCTGCGCCGGGAAACTGCTCTGAGGGAATATGCGGCAGAAAAGCGCGAGCGTCAAGATACACAGCATGTCCGCCTGGCGGCTGGACAATCGGCACGCCTTCGGCAGCAATGTGATTGCCGAGATACGCGGTCGAAGCGATGCGGTAGCGCAAATAGTCTTCCTCCAGCGCTTCCTGCACACCGACGGCGATGGCCTCCAGATCGCGCCCGGCCAGGCCGCCGTAAGTGGGATAGCCTTCAGTCAGGATCAGCAGGTTTTTTTCCTGTTGCGCCAGCACATCGTTGTTGGTACACAGGAAGCCGCCGATATTGGCCATGCCATCTTTTTTCGCCGACATTGTGCAGCCGTCGCCGTAACTGAACATTTCGTGCGCAATTTCCTTGGGAGTCTTGTCCGCATATCCGGGTTCGCGCAGCTTGATGAAGTATGCATTCTCGGCGAAGCGGCAGGCATCGAAATAAAGTGGAATGTGATAGTGGCGGCAGAGGGCGCTGACCTCACGGGCATTCTCCATCGAAACCGGCTGGCCGCCACCGGAGTTATTGGTGATGGTGAGCATCACCAGCGGAATGCGCTCGCGGCCCACTCGCTGAATCAGGCGCTCCAGCGCTTCCACATCCATGTTGCCTTTGAAGGGATGCACCGCACTCGGACGCCTTCCCTCGGGGATCACCAGGTCCACCGCCTCCGCCCCAACGAATTCCACGTTCGCGCGCGTGGTGTCGAAGTGCGTGTTGTTCGGCACCACATCGCCCTTCTTGCACATCACGCTGAATAGAATGCGCTCCGCCGCCCGGCCCTGGTGCGTGGGAATCACGTGCCGGTAGCCAAAAATATCCTGCACGGATTCGCGAAACCGGTCGAAACTCCTGCTGCCGGCATAGCTCTCGTCGCCCTGCATGATCGCCGCCCACTGCTGGGTGGACATTGCGCCCGTGCCGGAGTCGGTGAGCAGATCAATCAGCACATCCTCAGCGCGCAGCAGAAACAGGTTGTAGAAAGCCGCGCGCAAGAATTGCTCGCGCTGCGGGCGCGTCGTCCAGCGAATCGGTTCGACACTCTTGATCCGAAAAGGCTCAATGATGGTCTTGGCCATAGCGGGTTCTCCCACTTCTAGGACACACCCAACGGGCGGGAAGGCGCTGTGACGTGTGTCATAGGAGGGTGTGATCGGAGGTCCGGAGTCTCTGGCTGGGGCTGGCCTATCTCCGCCCAAACAAATAGGTTCTTTCGGATGACCCACCTTGATCCGCGTTCTTTGCGGAGAGGGTGGGCGGAGAAGGGCCGACAAATGGGTCACCAGTAACCCACGCTGTCGCAAAAAGCGCAGCAAGGGTGGGGCAACCTCTCTCATGCAGGAGTGGAGCGAAAGCTTGGGCCAGCCCCAGGGGACATTTCTACTGTGGAGAGGACGGGGACATTTCTATTGTGGTATGACACAGGCTCGATTACGGCTTGACAACCGCCTGGCATTTTGTCAGACTCCAGACCCTAGCTGTTCTTCCCTCACGCCGAAGGTAGTGGGCTCCAGAAGTGGATCCGTCTCTGGAAGTTTAGGAGGTCTCCCAATGTGTTGGTTGAAATTTCTGGCGCGAAACGTCCTTCTTCTACTCGCTATCGCTGGTTGTGGGGGCTGCGCTTTGGCCGCCGATTTCTTTGATTTCATCGCTCCGCGTACGTTCTCGACCGGCGGCAGATACCCGCAAGGCATTGCGGTGGCCGACTTCAACCGTGACGGCAAACTCGATGCGGCCGTGAGCAATGCCTCGGGGTATAACCGCGACTCCGTGGGTATCCTGCTGGGGAACGGCGACGGTACCTTTCGTGCGCCCGCCACATACCCAGTCACATCCCCGCTCGGCGCCATCGTCGCTGGAGACTTCAACAATGATGGCTATCCCGACGTGGCGGCAATGGAGAACGGCGGAATCCAAGTTTTGCTCAACCAGGGCAACGGCACGTTCGAGGAGGGATCGCTGATCTCCGGCGATTGGTCGAACATCGTAGTCGCTGACTTTAATGGCGATGGGAATCTCGACTTGGCAGTATTTCTCCTTGATCAGTGCAATAGTTCGGTGACGGTGCTACTGGGCAACGGAGATGGGACCTTCCAGTCGGGGATTGATTCGCAGTCGGGCAGTTGTAACGCCGCGTTTGCGGTTGGTGATTTCAATCACGATGGCAAGCCCGACCTCGCGATGGCGAACAGCGCCGATTACAGCCAGGGGGCAAATCAACTCAGCATCCTGATCGGCAAGGGAGACGGCACCTTCATGGCGCCAGTGAATTACCCTGCGGCCGGAGTGCCCGCGCTGGTTGCCGTTGCAGATTTCAACCGCGACGGCAAGGCTGACATCGCACTTTTGAACGGGGAGACCAACAACAGCACCAGCGTGGAGGTCTTCTTGGGTAAGGGCGACGGAACAATGGGTCAAGGACGCAGCTTTCACGCCGATCAAACTCATTCCATCTCTTACTCCTACCCGTCGGGGTTTGTGGCATCAGACTTTAATGGCGATGGCCGCTTGAGCGTAGCGACAACCGATCTCCATGGATTGTTCGTGCTGCTTGGCGATGGCAAAGGCGGGTTACAGCGACCCACGCACTACGCCATTTGCTGCGGAGCATCTCTGGTTGCAGATCGGCTCACTGGTAACCGCCAGCAACAGTTGCTAACTACGTCGAATTCCCCCGAAAGCCTATCTGTACTTCTCAACAACGCCCACGGCACGTTTGACGCGCCGATAGCATACCGGTCGGCTCCCGGCTTCTACGCTCAGCTTGCCATCGGAGACTTTAACGGCGATCGGGCCGAGGATCTTTTCGTAACCCACGATCCCTTTAACATCAATTCCTCCGACATCAAGGTAGCGGTATTGCCCGGCAACGGCAGCGGCAAGTTCGGTTCGCCCGTCATTACTCGGGTTCCAGTTGGTGGCGTTAGGCAGTTGCCTATTTTTGCAGCCACTGGGGATTTCAATGGGGACGGTAAACTGGATGCGGCGATCACGGTAACGACGGAGTACGGGCAATACGGGGAGGTCAGGATTCTCTTGGGAAAGGGAAATGGGACATTTCGTATAGGCGCAGCTTATCCTCTAAACTTTAGTGGTTTTGGCCCGATTGTGGTTGGGAATTTCAATCGTGACGGCAAGCCCGACTTGGCTGTCGCCTGTGGAAATGGAGTGTGCATCCTGCTGGGAAAGGGCAACGGCGAATTCAAATTGCCCAGGAAGTACGCCATTGACGCAGTAGCTGCGTCGTGGGCCCTCGTGGTGGGGGACTTTAACAATGACGGCAAACTGGATATAGCCGCGACAAGCTCCTGCTACGATCACGCTTGCGGTGCGTTGGCGTTTCTTTTCGGAAACGGCGATGGCATGTTCGGCTCGCCCACCGTCTACGACGACAACAAGAACCCTACCGCTATTGCTGCGGGTGACTTCAATTCCGACGGCAATCTCGACCTGGCAGTCGTGGACGACGACACCGACGCCGGTCGCTACGAGGGGTACGTATTGCTAGGGGACGGCAACGGGAACTTTAAGAAGACAAAAAACTTTGCTGTTGGACCTGGGCCGGTATCTCTGGCCGCCGCAGACTTCAACCACGATGGAAAGTTGGACTTGGCGGTAGGGGACAAGGGAGACTTTGCAGGCCTGGGCTACTTGGAAGTGCTGCACGGTAAAGGTGACGGTACCTTCGAACTGCGCATCACCTATGCCGTGAATCCGCCCGTTCCAATGGTCGTGGGAAATTTCAAGCATAACGGCGGTCCTGATTTAGCCGGCATTAGCTTGGAGGGCGCCACGGTCTATTTGAATAGTCACACGCGCTAGCGGTTGCAGGTCGTGTGCTCGTGGTGCGGATCAGCGTCCAGGAGATGAAGATATGAAAACGACGAGCGCGAATTCATCAAGCATCGTTGCGACACGGAATCGAGACGTGGTTCGGCTGAACCTGAAGCTGGAGAAGAATCTGCGGGCGTATGCCGGGGCTGCAGGCGCGGCGGGAGTGGGTTTGCTGGCTCTAGGGCAGCCCGCTGCCGCCAAGGTCGTTTACACGAAGGCGCATCGAGTAATTTCGCCAAACACCAGCTTCAATCTCGACCTCAACCACGACCGGACCACCGATTTTGTGGTCGCCAATAAGTCAGCCGCGACAAGCTATGGCTCATACGACAGGATTTATGTGAACCCACCTGCCGGCAACAGCTTCGTGGGCAACCTCAGCGGCTATGTGGCTTCGGCGCTGCCCGTGGGATCGAGAGTTGGCCCCGGCGATCCTTTTTACTCGATGCGGAGTTCGCGCAATCGAGGGGGAAACATGGCTGTCGCGGGCTATCACTTGGGAAACGGTTCCCGCCACGATGGACCATGGTTTAAGGCAAGAAACCGCTATCTCGGCCTCAGATTTACCATTCATGGCTGGGTTCACTACGGATGGGCGAGGTTCAGCATCAAGTCTAAGCAGGGGGATGGGCACTTAGTGTTCACCGCATTGCTGACGGGATACGCCTACGAGACGATCCCCAACAAGGCTATTATTACCGGCAGGACCAGCGGACCAGGTGTTATAGCGATTGAGCCCGCCAGCCTCGGTCGCTTGGCTCTAGGTGCATCGGGACCGGCGGCTTGGCGGCGGAAGGCTGGGTCACAATAAAGCGAATGATGCTCGTTTGTTGGACTGCTTCCGCGCCATCACGTAGTACAATGAAGCCCCCTCGGACCGGTGTCCGACCAGCGATTCTGACCGCATGGATGGTGTTATGCCCGAAGCACTAGCCAAGAAAGTTCTGCTGATCGGTTGGGATGCCGCCGATTGGAAAGTCGCAAACCCGCTTCTCGACCAGGGCCTCATGCCGACGCTCGATGACTTCATCAATCACGGCGTGATGGGAAATCTGGCCACGCTGCGGCCGATTCTTTCGCCCATGCTGTGGAATTCGATCGCCACCGGCAAACGCCCGGACAAGCATGGCATTCACGGCTTCATGGAACCCGATCCGCACACCGGCGGCGTGCGCCCGGTCACCAGCACATCGCGCAAGGTAAAAGCGATCTGGAACATTCTGACGCAAAAGGGTTACAAGACGCATGTGCTTGGCTGGTTTGCCGGCCATCCCGCCGAGCCGATCAACGGCGTCTCGGTTTCCGATCTCTATCCTTACGCCTCTGCGCCGCTCGACAAAGAATGGCCGTTACCGCCGGGCGCGGTTTATCCCGAAAGCCTGCGCGACACCTTTGCCGGGCTGCGCATGCATCCCGCGGAAGTGACCGAGGCCGCGATTCTGCCGTGGATTCCAAAGGCCGGGGAGATTGATCAGGAAAAAGATAAAGGCCTGCAATCGTTCGCGAAAATTCTGGCGGAAAACTGTTCCATTCACAACGCTGCCACCTGGATTCTGCAAAATGAGCCGTGGGATTTCATGGCCGTCTATTACAACGGCATTGACCACTTCTGCCACGGATTCATGCACTTCCATCCGCCGCGGATGGAAGGCATTCCGGAAGACCGTTACGAAATTTACAAAGATGTGGTCAACGGAGCTTACCGCTTTCACGACATGATGCTCGAAACCCTGGTGGAACTGGCAGGCCCGGACACCACCGTGGTGCTGGTTTCCGATCATGGTTTCCACTCCGATCATCTGCGCCCTCGGGGAATCCCTGCCGAGCCGGCGGGGCCGGCAGTGCAGCATCGTCCGTTCGGCATTGTCGCCATGAAGGGTGAACACATTCAGCAGGATGAACGTATCTACGGTGCAACCTTGCTGGATGTGACGCCAACAATTCTGACGCTGTTCGGCCTGCCCATTGGAGACGACATGGACGGGCGCGTGCTGGTGCAGGCGTTTGACAAGACGCCGGAAGTCACGCGCATCCCCAGTTGGGAGAACGAGCCCGGCGAGTGCGGCATGCATTCCGCGGACTTGCGCATGGACCCTGCCGCCGCGCAGGCTGTGCTGCAGCAGTTCGTCGCGCTCGGATATATTCAGCCACCCAGCGAAAATCAGGCTAAAGCTGTCGAGATGGCAGTGCGCGAACAGAACTATAACCTCTCGCGCGTTCACCTTGACTCGGGAAATTACCACCAGGCGCTGCCGCTCTTGGAAGAGCTGGTGAATAAGTATCCCGATGAAGTTCGCTTCCAACAGCACCTCGCGCACTGCTATCTGGCGCTGGGCCGGCGAGCCGAAGCCAAGGTCATTCTCGAAAAGCTGATTGTTTACGAGCCGAAGAAGCCGGCTCCGGCACAAGGCGACGGCAATGCAGAAGCTGGAGCGGGTGAGCAAAATGCTTCGCCGGAACCGGAAGCGGGTGCGGCTTCTATTGCGGCGGGAAGTGCGAATGGACAGGATGTTGCTCCTACCAATGGCCAGCCAGCCGCCGAGGCAATTGCCGATCTGCCGATTGATGTCCCCGCAGAGCAAGCCGGGCCAGCCAACCCTCATCAGCTTCCCGCGGAAGACAACACCAAGGCGAGTGATAAGACTCTCAGGCCGCGTCCATGGGCGGACCTGCTGATGGGCATCATTCAGTTTGAAGAAGGAAATATGGATGAGGCACTGGCCTGTCTGCTGAAGGCCGAGCAGTCGGATCCGCGCTTGCCCAACCTGCACTTACGGATCGGCGAGACCTACCTGCGCCGCAAGCGCATAGACGATGCCGAGCGCGCCTTTCAGCAGGCGCTTGATATTGACGGCGACAGTCCCGAGGCGCATCTGGGTCTAGCGATGGTGCGGCTGCGCCAGCGCCGCAACGAGGAAGCCGCCGAGCAGGCCCTTCTCGCCGTCGGCTTGCAGCATTTCCTGCCGCTGGGACACTTCTATCTGGGAGTGGCTTTGGCCCGTCTTGGCCATCGGCATCGGGCCACGCTGGCTTTTGAGACCGCAGTTGGAATGCTACCTGGACTGCTTGCTGCGCATCGCTGGCTCGGCGCTCTCTATGCGCAGCCCGGCGGCGATCTGGAAAAGGCCATGCAGCATCGCAATCGTTATGTTCAGCTCAGCCAGCAGCGCAAGGCGCGCGCGCAAGCCTAATCGGCGGTCTTACGGCCATTTGACGTTAATCCATATTTCTGCAAATATAGAAATATGGGCAGCAGAACCGAAGAGCAGGTAGCCAAGTTCGCTGACATGTTCTCCGCCATGGGTACGGAGGCGCGACTGCGCATCATGCAGTTGCTGCTTTCAGCTCACCCGGACGGATTGGTCGTTAGCGAAATCCAGGAAGAGTTGGAAATCCCCAACTCAACCCTTTCCCACCATCTCGACAAATTGAAGAACGAAGGATTAGTTCAGGTGCGCCGGGAGAGCACATTTCTTCGGTACACCGCCGATACCAAGGCACTTCAACAGCTGCTGCAATTCCTTTATGCAGAGTGCTGCACGCGCAACCAGGCACTCAAGCCGGAACAGGTTCTGCAGTGTTGTAGATAGGGGGAGGAGATGCGATGAGGACCATGGATATTAAGTCGGCGGTCAAGCAAAGATACGGGGAAGCCGCGCTGCGCGCGAAGAGCGGCGGCAGTTCATGCTGTGGTGCGTCCGCGGCCACCGGGTGTGCTGACCCGATCACTTCCAACCTCTACAACACAGCACAGGCGGGACAGATTCCCGAGGAGGCACTGCTCGCCTCGCTCGGTTGCGGAAATCCCACGGCCTTGGCGGAGCTCCATGCCGGCGAGACTATTCTCGATCTCGGCTCCGGAGGCGGCATTGACGTGTTGCTCTCCGCCAGGCGTGTCGGCCCGACCGGAAAAGCTTACGGCCTGGACATGACCGACGAGATGCTGGCGCTCGCCAACGAGAACAAACGCAAGGCTGGCGCTGAGAACGTGGAATTCCTCAAGGGTGAAATCGAAAACATCCCGCTGCCTGATAACTCCGTGGATGTCATTATCTCCAACTGCGTTATTAATCTCTCCGCTGACAAAGACCGGGTGCTGAAGGAGGCGTTCCGGGTTCTGAAACCCGGTGGAAGGTTTGCCGTCTCCGATGTGGTGACACGGGGCGAGATGCTGCCGGAGATTCGGCGGAGCGTGCTGGCGTGGGTGGGATGCATCGCAGGCGCTCTGGAAGAGAACGAATATCGCGCAAAGCTGCAGGCGGCTGGATTTGACCAGATTGAACTGGAGCCGACCCGCATTTATCGCGCTGAAGACGCGCGGGAGACTCTGCTCAATGAAGGAATTGATGTGGAGGCACTCGCTCCTCAGGTGGACGGAAAATTCATGAGTGCCTTCGTGCGAGCCGTCAAGCCTGCCGCCAAGGAGTCTTGCTGTGCTCCTGGCTGCTGCGACTGAGAACTCTCCATGACGCAACACTACAACATGTTGTTTCTATGCACGGGCAACTCTGCACGGTCGATCATGGCAGAGGGGATCATGAACTTCAAAGGACGAGCGCAATTCACGGCTTACAGCGCGGGAAGCCACCCATCAGGGAAAATTCGCCCTGAGGCGCTGCGGCAGCTTGAGATCGTGCACATCCCCACCAATGGTTTGCGCAGCAAGAGTTGGAATGAGTTCTCGCGGCCCGATGCCCCAGTGCTGGACTTTGTTTTCACCGTTTGCGACAACGCCGCGAACGAAGTTTGCCCGGTGTGGCCGGGACAACCGATGACGGCGCATTGGGGTGTTCCGGATCCGGCAGCGGTCAAGGGCACCCCCGGAAGAGGTACAGATGGCGTTCCGTGAAGCGTTTTTCCTTTTGGATCGGCGAATCAGCCAATTCCTTTGTCTTTTCCATGCTTCGATAGACAGGCTCGCTCTGAAGAAGGAACTCGACAACATCGGTCGCCAATGAAATTCAGCCTGTATGCTCGCTTGACAGCGGAGTTTGTCGGCACAGCTTTTCTCCTGGCTGCGGTCGTTGGCTCTGGAATCATGGGTGAACGGCTTTCGGCCGGGAATGTCGCCATCGCTCTGCTCGCGAATACCCTTGCCACTGGCGCGGCCCTGGTTGCCCTCATTCTCACCTTTGGTCCGGTATCGGGCGCCCACTTCAACCCAGCAGTTACCCTCGCAGACGCATCACAACGAGGACTTCCCTGGAGGGAAGTTCCAGGGTACCTGTGCGCGCAGTTGCTCGGCGCTTGTGTAGGAGTGGCTTGCGCTCACTTGATGTTCGGGATGCGGCTGTTCTCCGCGTCAAGGCACGCTCGCAGCGGAGCCTCGCAAGTGTTCAGCGAATTCGTCGCAACCTTTGGATTGATGTCGGTGATATGGGGATGCTCGAGACTGCGATCCTCTGTCGTACCGTTTGCGGTCGGTGCTTACATCACCGCGGCTTACTGGTTTACTGCATCCACGTCGTTTGCCAATCCCGCCGTCACTTTGGCGAGAGCAGCCACGGACACTTTCTCAGGCATCCGGTTTGTGGATGTGCCGTGGTTCCTTGCCGCACAGTTGTCGGGAGCGGGGATTGCGGCGGCATGGTTTCGATGGCTGGCGCCAGGTTTGCCTACGGTTGCGTCAGAAATTCTGCTGCCGCACGCGGCAACGCAAGAGGTTCGCTGACCAGTTCAACGGAAAGCCAAATGCCAGGCTGACCCCGATTCCCGGGCATTGACCGCCGTCTGGCGAAAAGTTTTTCATCTTGACGCGGCTCCGGCTTACAACGATAATCTCTGGCCGTACGGTCTCCCTCCGTCTCGTATCCAAGGGTATGAAGTATTTCCGCTAACCTAATTAAGCTCGGGAAGGAGAACTATGATTCGTCGGGTCCCACGTCACTCAGACTCAAAACCGAAACCCGCTGTAACCCTCGGCGCCAAACTCGACAAGAGTCTTCTCGCCTATGCCACGGCGGCCAGCGCCGCGGGCGTTAGCTTGCTCGCTTTAACCCAGTCCGCCGAAGCTAAGATCGTTTACACCAAGTCCAACATTCCGATCACTGCGGACGGTGGCAATATTTCGTTCGACGTAAATGGGGATGGCATTACAGATTTCACCTTCTATAACGCTTTCAGCACCCCAGCGGCCCCCTACCGAAGAAAGAAAGGCGAAGGGTATCACCAGGCATCGCTGAATGTAAATCCAGCGAAGGGTAATGCGGTCTGGGAGCTTCTAAGTCATCAGATAGAATGCGCGGCCGCGTTGCCGGCAGGAAAGCGAGTCGGACCTAAGGCTCCCTTGTTGAATGCTGACGGGATCATGGCGGCAAGTTTCGGAAGCTACACCAACGGTGGTTCGGCCTTCGGTCCGTGGCTGAACACACAGGCCGCGTTTCTGGGCTTGCGATTCACCATTCATGGTAAGAACCATTTCGGCTGGGCCCGCATTAAGATGAACGGCCTGGGATACACCGATTACATCACCGGGTATGCCTACGAAACGGTCCCGAACAAGTCGATCTTGACCGGCAAGAAAAAGGGTCCGGCGAACCTGGGTGCGCTGGCGGCCGGTGTGCGTTAAGCTCAACCAGTGATCACCATTGTTTCCGGCCTGCCGCGCTCCGGCACGTCACTGATGATGCAGATGCTCGCCGCCGGCGGAATGCCGGTGGTGAGCGACGGAGAGCGCAAGGCCGACACCGACAATCCGCGGGGATACTACGAGTGGGAGCGTATCAAGCTGCTGCCGCAGCAGCCGAATCTGATTGCCGAAGCCGAGGGCAAAGCCGTGAAGGCAATCTCGCAGCTGTTGTTTCCACTTCCACCTGGATACGAGTATCGGGTGATCTTCATGGAGCGGCCGTTGGCGGAGGTGGTCGCCTCACAGGCGGAGATGATTCGCCGGCGTGGGACAACCGGCGCGGCCCCGCCGCCCACGGCGCTCATCGCGGGACTTACAGCTCACTTGCATCAGGTCAACGCTTGGCTCAAGGACAAGGGGAATATTTCAATTCTGCGAACTGCGTATCACGATGTGCTCAGTGATCCGCTACGCATCGCAGAAAGTATTCAAAGCTTTCTCGGCCGCACCCTCGATGTGCAAGCCATGGCTCGCCAGGTGGATCAGTCGCTCTATCGCCAGCGCTCGGTATGACTCTAGGCCTGGTTATCGGCCGAGAAAATGCTCGAGCGTGCCCATTTCCGTCTCCGCCAGATCGGAATACTTCTTGGCGTTTTTCGGATCGCCGCTCTGCAGCGCCGATTGCGCCTTGGCAAGATGCGTCTTCATCATTTCCTGCGTGGAAACGATGTCGCCACGCAGGCCATAACCTTGCGCATTTTGCTGCCGCTGCAAATTCTCGATGCTGCTGTTGACTGCGCTGGCGCGGCTGGAAAGCTGATCCACTTGCTTTTCCAGTTCATCCAGTTCAGCTTGCTTGGCCGCTTGCTCCTGCGCCGCGGCGCGCGCTGCGGCTTGATTGGCGGCGGACTGACCACCGTTCGATGCCGGTGCGCGGCCTCCGGCATTCACCACGCCAGATGGAGTTGGTTGCGCCGTCATGACGTTCGATCCGGCGTCGTTGGAGGTGGCGGGTGGCGCGGCAGGATTGGCCGCGTTTGTATCTTGCGGGGTTGCGGGCGGCGCTGGCGGATTCGAGCCATCGCCTGCCGGCGGGGCAGTCGTTGCGGGCGTTGCGGCCGGCGTCTGTTGCTGGCTTGTGTTGCTCCCTTCGCTGGCGCCGGTCTTGCTTCGGCGCGGAATGTAGATTCCGGCGGCCACGAGCACAACCAAAACCAGTGCGGCGCCCAGCGTCATGTACAAGCCGCGATGTCCAGTCGTTTGGGGTGAAAGCTGCATGACAGTTGGTGTGGGCTGGGGAACGGGCGGCTTCGGCAGTGGCGTGGCCATAGTTGCCGTCGGCATATCGTGCACCGACGGTGGCGTGAGGGTGGCCGTGGGGCTGGCAATCGCAGGTGCGGGTGTCATAAGCGATGTCGCGGTCTGCGCCGCCGGACTTACCGCTGCCGGCACCGGAACGTTGCGCAGGGCATTGCGAAACGCGTCGGCCGACTGGAATCGCTGCGCCGGTTCCTTGGCAATGGCCAGCAGAATGATCTCATTCAGCGCCGCGGGCAGATCGGAGCGAAGCTCGATCGGCGGCTTCGGCGCTTGCTGCACTTGCGCCGCCATGAGCGAGAAGTCGCTGTCTGCCTGGAACGGACGCGCGCCGGTCAGCATTTCGTAAAGTGAAACGCCCACAGAATAAAGATCCGACCGGCCATCGGTCGGCTGCCCCTTCACCTGCTCCGGCGACATGTAGTAGAGCGATCCCATTGTGGTGCCCGTCTTGGTCAGGCCGGGTTCATTGCTGGAGCGCGCGATGCCAAAGTCCATGAGCTTTACCAGGCCCTGCGGCGTGAGCATCATATTGGCGGGCTTGATGTCGCGATGGATAACATTCTGTTTGTGCGCGTAACTCAGCGCGTTCAGAACCTGGTCAATGTAAGTCAACGCGTCGGCGATCGGGATGGGTCCGGCCTGGAGCCGCGTGGCCAGCGTGGTTCCTTCCACAAACTCCATCACCATGACTAACTGATTGTCGAGGGTCAAGGCGGTGCGCAGTTGGGCGATATTGGGGTGATTGAGCGCGGCCAGAACTTTGATCTCGCGCAGGAAACGGTCGGCCAGGTCCTGGCGGCCCGCCAAATCCGGCAGCAGGATTTTCATAGCTTCAATGCGATCGGAAATCACATTGCGAACCTTAAAGACCTTTCCCATTCCTCCAGCGCCCAGGACCCCAAGAATTTCATAATCGCCAATGCGCTTGCTGCTTTCGTCCGTCATGGAAAACTCCTTTGGCCTCTCTCTGTTTGATTGCACAGAGGAGCGTATGTGCCCGAAATTCGGGCAGCCCGCAAGCCCGTTTAGAATCTCATCCTTCTTTACTCGCTCTTTACCGCATCGCCGACTTTAGCCGGCGCGCTGCCGGTGTAATTCGCAGTTGACGATTGATCATCCACATCGGTCACCGTTGCTGTACCCATCTTGTTGGTCACGGTGCGCAGTACCTTGCCGGTGGTGGGATCTTTCACCGTTTTCACTGGACGGCTGATATCCACTTGATCGCCAACTTTCACGCCATCTTTTCTGCCGACGTTGAGAACAAGCGTGTTGCCGGTGACGTCGGCGACCAGACCGCTGAATTCCATTTTGTGCGTGGGCAGCGCTGCAGCCTTTTCATCAAGCTGCGCCCCCATCGAGTCCACGGCTTGATGAACAGCCTCGCCGATGATGGTGCTTCCGAAGTTCGAACTGCCCATGTCAATCCCGCCGCCACCGCCGGCTCCGCCGCCTCCGCCCGCGCCGAGCAGCGACGTGCCCGAACGAGTGGATTCGCCCGTGCCTGTAACCGCAGCGAGAATCTCCGCAGTGGTGGTATCCACCAGACGGCAGCTGATGCCAACCACGGCCTTTGCCTTCTTGGTCGAGACGCCGCCCAGGCCGTACTTACTGCCGAAGCCGCCGAAACCGCCACCTCCGATATTAGTGTTCTTGTCATCGCGGCCAAACTGGGTGATGCTGCCCATGATCACCGCGTCCACGCCGAGGATGCGGCCAATTTTCGCGGCGCTGCTGGGATCGGCGCGGTCGCTGTTCGAGAAATTCTGCTCGCCCAGGACCTTGTCCAGGGCATTGCGCTCGATGACGGAATACTTCCCGTCTTCCACGAGCTTCTGTACCAGGAGGTCGGATATGCCCTTGCCGATATCCTGGTTGGTTCCGAAAATCGCCTGCACGTTGCTCTGCACAGTGCCGTATTCAAAGTTCAACACAGCCACGCGCTTTTTCTGCGCCCAGCCGGCGGGCACCAGAACAAAAGTCAGAATCCAAACCAGGCAAAACGAGCCCAGCAGATATTTTCGAAGAAGTCCGAAATTACTTGCCCTTGAAGTGGGTCGCGCAATGGCCATCGTTCCCTCCGCTCAGCCGATCAAAATTTACACGCATAACCGTGCGCGCAGAATTCTAACGCAAATTGTGGAAAATGCGGAGTGAATCTGCTGGTCCGGAAACGAAATCACGGGAATCTGGGTTGTTTTGGGCCCCCACTCCCCGCGAGGCCAGGTTCCTACTGAGTTACAGGCCTACGAATGCCTTCGGGATAAGATGTGGCCTGAGGCCGAACCGGCCTTTTGCGCCACAACTATGTGCGGAATCAGCGGCTTGGTCAATTCGGGCGATCGGGAGACATTGGCGCGGATGACGCTTGTGCAAGCTCACCGCGGCCCCGACGATTTCGGCCTCTGGGACCGCCGGCTTCCAGACGGCAGTTATGTGGGCTTAGGCTCACGCCGCCTGGCCATCCTTGATCTTTCTCCCGGCGGGCACATGCCCATGTGCAACGAAGACCGCACGCTGTGGATAACCTACAACGGAGAAACTTATAACTTTAAGCAATTGCGGCGCGAACTCGAGGGCAAGGGCCACCGGTTTGCTTCCGCAACCGACACCGAAGTTGTGCTTCATCTTTACGAACAGGAAGGCCCGGATTGCGTCAAACGTCTGAGCGGAATGTTCGCCTTCGCCATCTGTGATCTGCGCTCGGGCAAGCCGGTTTTGTTCCTGGCTCGCGATCACTTCGGAGTGAAGCCGCTTTATTTTGCCCATCAGGGCGACCGGTTGGCGTTGGCCTCCGAGATCAAAGCCCTGATCGAAGTCCCGTGGATTGAAGCTGACCTGGATCTGGAGTCATTGCATCAGTATCTGACTTTCCTCTGGGTGCCTGAGCCGAAAACCATGTTTCGCGGCATTCAGAAGCTTCCCGCCGGGCATTACGCGACATTCCGCGACGGGCAGCTTGAGATGACGAAGTATTGGAATCTGACGTTTCCTCCCGCCGGCGCGAACTATGCCCGCTCCGAGCAAGACTTGGCTGGCGAAGTTCGCGAACGGTTGCAGCGTTCGGTGGAAGCTCAGATGGTCAGCGACGTACCGGTGGGGGCGTTCCTGAGCGCCGGGATTGATTCATCGAGCATTGTCGCCTTCATGGCGCGCACTGCGCGGCGGCCACTGCGCACCTACACGATCGCATTTCCTGCGGAACATCGCGTGGGCGAGAACACCCTGGACGATCCCGGAGTCCCTGCCCGGTTTGCGCAATCTTTAGGGTGCGAGCATCACGAGATCGAAGTTGGGCCCGATGTCAGCGAGTTGTTGCCGCAACTGGTATGGCACATGGACGACCCCACGGCGGACCCGGCCATCATTGCGGCGTATCTGGTATGTCGCGAGGCGCGGAAACAGTCTACGGTTTTACTGTCCGGGGTTGGAGGAGACGAAATTTTCGCCGGATACCGGAAGCACTGCGCGCACCGTTGGGCGCAAGGGTACCGCCGGATTCCCTGGGCGTTGCGCTCCCGTGCGGAACATTTCGTCGCGAAAATGCCTGCGTTTCGTGGAAGCCGGTTGAAGGGTGCCATGCGACTCGCAAAGAAGATGGCTCGCAGCGCATCGCTGCCCGATGTCGAGCAATTCCTGATGAACTGCACCTATCTCGACGAGCAGCAGAAAGGCGCCCTATACACGCCGGAATTATCGGAAAACTACGACCCCTATCTCGATCATCGCAGCTGCTTCCATGAGGCGGGCGCATCCGACTTTCTGAACCAGATGCTTTATCTTGACAGCAAGATTTTCATGCCCAGCCTGAATCTGAATTACAACGACAAGATGAGCATGGCTGCGTCGGTGGAGGTGCGTGTGCCGTTTCTGGATCGCGAATTCGCAGAGTTTGTCGCATGGAATGTTCCTCCCCGGCTGAAACTGAAGGAAATGTATCGGCCAACGACTAAGTACATCCTTCGCCGCGCGATGCAGGACATTCTGCCCCGCGAAGTGCTGGCACAGCCCAAAGCTGGTTTCGCTATGCCTGTAGACAATTGGCTGGCGCACGATCTGAAAGAGATGGTGGACGACCTGCTCAGCGAGTCGCGCCTTCGAGAGCGGGGACTGTTCCGACACCAGGCGGTTCGCGCATACGTCGAAGGGCACCGCGCCGGAAAGCAGGATTGGTCTATGCAGATCTGGCAGTTCCTCACGCTGGAGTTATGGATGCAAGCGTTTCTTGACAAGCGTAGTGGCGCCTGTCCGGAAAATCTCGCCTGCGCGGTGGCATCGGCATGAAGCAGGTATTGCAGCAGGCTCGCACGGGGCAGGTTGCGGTAGCTGAGGTTCCCGTTCCGCGGCCTGGACCGGCATGCGTACTGGTGCGGGTGGTGGCATCGCTGGTTTCCGCCGGGACCGAACGCGCTGTCCGTGAATTTGCCACCAAGAATTTGCTGCGGAAGGCGCAGGCGCGTCCCGACCTGGTGCGCGAGGTCATCGGCAAGGTTCGCCGGGACGGAATCTCTTCGGCAATGGCTACGGTACGTAGCCGGCTGGATCAGCCCACCACATTGGGTTACAGCAGCGCCGGCACAGTTGTTGGCCTGGGTGAAGGGGTTGCCGGGATTGCTGTCGGTGATCGTGTAGCTTGCGCAGGCGTATCGCACGCCGTGCATGCGGAGTTTGCGGCTGTTCCGCGTCTGCTGGCCGCCAGGATTCCACCGGAATCATCGGTGACCTTTGAGGAAGCAGCTTTCACGGCGCTGGGAGCAGTCGCTCTGCACGGCCTTCGCACGGCAGATATCAAGATCGGCGAAGTGGTCGCGGTCATTGGCCTCGGGCTGGTGGGGCAACTTACGGTGCAATTGCTGAAAGCCGCTGGTTGCCGCGTCTTGGGCATGGACATCGCGCAGGACCGCGCCGATCTTGCCTTACGGATGGGCGCGAACGGCGTGTGTGTCTCGGCGGAGAATCTGCGCGACTTGTGCGCGCAACATTCCGGCGGATACGGCGCCGACGCCGTTCTGATTTGCGCTGAGACCGCCAGCAGCGATCCGGTGAACCTGGCGGCGGAGGTCGCGCGCGACCGCGGAGTGATCGTAGCCGTCGGCTCGATTGGCCTGGAGATCGAGCGCCGACTCTACTATGAGAAGGAACTCGATTTTCGCATCTCGCGATCCTGTGGCCCCGGCCGCTACGATCCCGCTTACGAGCATCACGGACGCGATTATCCCATCGGCTACGTTCGCTGGACCGAAACGCGCAACATGGAAGCGGTTCTCGATCTGCTGTCGGAAGGCAAGCTGCGGCTGAGGCCACTGATCACGCACCGCTTTCCGATTGAATCCGCCTCCGCGGCCTACGAACTGATCGGCGGGGAAAACCCGGAGCGATCTTTGGGTGTGATTATCACTTATTCCGAACAGGCCCCGCGCGACCATGAGTTGCAACTGGTCGAGAAAGAATCGGCGGCCCGCGCGCGGGATGTCCGTGTCGGCATTCTTGGCGCAGGTGACTTTGCCATGGGCACTCTGCTTCCGGCGATCCGGAACGATCGCTCCTCGCAGTTGATGGGGATCTGCGCCGCCACCGGCGCCCGCGCGCGTCATGCCGGAGACAAGTTCGGTTTCCGCTACTGCACGACCGATGAGCGGCGAATCATCCACGATCCTGGTATCAGCACAGTTGTGATCGCCACGCGCCATCATTTGCATGCTGCGCAAGTGTGCGCCGCGCTCGCCGCCGGCAAGCATGTTTTCTGCGAGAAGCCGCTATGCTTGAGCGAGACCCAACTGGAAGAGATTGTTCATGCTTACAAGGGAGGAACCTGCGCGCTGATGGTGGGCTTCAACCGCCGCTTCGCTCCTATGTCCACGCGGATGAAGAAATTCCTGAGGGACTGTCGCGGGCCGCTCGTCATGCATTATCGTGTGAATGCCGGCCGCCTCGCGCCCGATCACTGGGCGAACGATCCTGACCAAGGCGGAGGCCGCCTGCTCGGGGAAGTCTGCCATTTTGTGGATTTCCTCACCTTTCTCGCGGGCGCTCTGCCGGTCGAAGTGCAGACGCGAAGCAAACGCAATTGCTTTGACGAAGACGTCGTGGTCTCGCTTGAATTTGCCAATGGATCCATGGGTACCATCAGCTATCTGGTGAACGGCGACCGGGCCTTGTCGAAAGAGCGGGTGGAAGTTTTCGGCGGCGGCGCAGTCGCCGTGCTGGAGGACTTCCGCTTCCTGCAACTGGTTCAGCACGGGCGCAAGCAGACGATCCGATCGCGATGGCGGCAGGACAAAGGCCATCGCGGTGAGTGGAAGGCATTCGCGAATTTCATTCGAAGCGGCTCCGCATCGCCTATCCCGTTCGAGGAGATTGTTGCCGCAACGCTTGCGACTTTGCGCGCGGCGGAATCGCAGCGAACCGGACTGCCGATGGCCCTGAATCTCGAAGAGTTCTTCACAAACTCGCGCGCTCAGGCGATCTGAATTCAGCGAGACGACTTTTCCGCCTGGAATCTGAGGTCTTTTCCTTCTCCCGCGACGATTCTCCACGCGTTGCCCTCCTTGACGATTGTGGCTGATCCTCGCAAAATCTTCGGCTCAGCATATGTGTTCGCGGGCAGGCGCCAGGTTTCGTGGGCGAGGTTTTGTGGATGCGCCGCTTCGATGACGATCCGGTCTCCCTGGTCGGAAACGTCCCATTGGACTTGCTTGCGAGCATTCAGAAAGTTGGCCAGAGCCGTCATGGTGTACCAGCGGAAACGCCCGTCGGTTTTCAGTTGTGCAGTCAGGCGGAGCCAGTTTCGGACCAGGTCGCGATATTGCAGAATTCCCGTGGGATGGAAATATACCAGTCGCGCGGCCTGCTGATCGGCGACAAAATTGGTTACCGCTTCCAGCCAGTTCTGAATCTCACCGTTCGAATAATCCGGGTCCATTTCCTCAAAAGCCGCAGCTCGGTCGAGATGAAGAATGGGAAACGCCCAGATGGAATCGCCCTCGCGAATTCCGTTGCGGTAGCCTTGTGTCGGCCCCATGCCCGTGTCGCCGGTAAAGTAGTAGGCGACAAAGCCGTGGGCCTGCAGCCACGCCGTCACCCAGGGAGGCTGGTTGCCGTTGGGCGCCGAGTACTCTACCACTGGCTTGCCGGTAACCCGCTCGAGTGCGCTCTTGTTGAGCGCCAGAAACTGTTCCAGATCTTTGGGATTGTCCTTGTCCACGTGAGCCGAAAAATAGTCGTGAATCCAGCCACCGTGGCTGCCGACCTCATATCCCAGGCCAACATACTTGCGGATTAGCTCTTGGCTAATCGGATTATGATCTACATCAAATCCCTTGTGATCGCCGAATTTGCCGGCGTCGGGTCCGGCGGTGATGTGAATCGAGTACGGTCCTTGCTGTTCCAGCATCCAGCTGTCCATCTGCTGAAGGGGCTTGATGGCGGCATTGGAGTCCACATGCCAGTTCAGCACCAACCCGCCGATGCCGTCCGGAACGGGGACCAGAGAAGGAAGTGACAGCATGTTGCCGGCGAAATAGCGAAGAAAGGCGTGGAGAAGAAGGCCGTCGGTGTTGCCCTTCAGATAGCCGAGCGGCAAGTTCACGAACAGCACCAAGCCTTTCTCGTAGGCGTGTTCCCCGGCGGTGACTCCCGCGCTCGATCGAAGCAAGACCTGCCCGGGATACTCACCTGAGGTCACAAAGCTCGGATACTTCAGTTCGCCGTATTGATAGCGGCGCAGGCGGACCTCAAAGTCGGAAGCGGGGTCAGCGGCCGGCGCCCGGAAGGGATAATACTTTCCCGGCGGGATTTCCATTTCCCGCACAATCGAGTTCGACGTCTTCACCTCGCTCCATTGGATGGTATTGTCGCGAAGTTGCTCGTAGAGAGCGTAGTCAACCCCGGCCAGGTCGGAAAGCCGCGACTTGCTGGCGGCATAGCTGCCCTGCTGGGAAAAAGTCCCAGCATCGTAAACCAGCATCAGCTTTCCGCCAGCGGCGACAAATCGGTGCAGCGCGACAATGAACAGTTCGCTGGCCTGCTTGTGAATCGAATCCGGCAGAATGACGCCGGCGCAGCGCGTTTCGCCCCAGAACGGGCGCAGAAATTCCGAATCATGCACGGGGACCACATGCAGCCCTTCTTCACTCCCCGCGTCGAGCCAGAGAGCAACACTGGGATCGCTGAGGCTGGTGCCGTCCGGCACGAGGAGCAGAAGGCGATCTGCGGAAGAGCGCGCGCGATCGCGCATCGCCCAGGACCAAGCCAGCAGAGCCAGGAGAACACAGCCTGCCACCGCAATCAGCGCTCGCTGTTTCTTCATGTGCGAAGCACCACCCGTCCGGATTCCCGCGCCCACAACGTGCCGAACACCTGCGCACCTTCTTCGATTTCGATCTCAGGTGCGCTCACTGTCGTAGGATTCTGCGCGTTGCCGCAACATGTCTCGGCCGCAATAAAGATTGCGTGTTCAGCGATGACCGGGCCATGCACCGCACAGTCACGCCCGATGCGCATCCCCTGGGCACTGATCAGGCTCCCGGCAATGGCGACTCCGTTTTCGAGAGTCATATCCTTGGTGCTCTTCACGCTCCCGGATACACGCGCGCCAGAACCGATTCTCAGTCTGCCCCGCACCACCAGGTTGCCGCGGATAACCTCGTCCGGCTGGATTTCGAAATCGCCGTCGTGAAAGAAGCGGTGCGTGGTTTGCGGACTCAGGTCTGCGGGCGAGGTGGCGGGCAGAACGGAAGGATTGGCCGCTTCTCCAATCTCGATACGCGGCGCATTCAGGCGCAGAAAGCTGCAATCGGCATGCAGCCGGATGGCGGCATCGGACGAGGCCCGGCCGTAGAGCTTGCAGCCGCGCTCTGCCGTCAGCGGGCCGACGGCATGAACCCAGCGCATCACGCAGCTGGAGGCTCCCAAATGCACCTCGCGCTCCGCCAAAATTGCGCGATAGTTGCTTTTCTCTCCCCCCAGAAAGCGCCCGCTGGAGAAAACTTCCCGCGAGAAAGTTGTTGCCGCCGGCGCCAGCAAATCCACGCCCGCCACAATCACGACCGGATGAGTGGCGTCGCGCTCGGCAAGCGCCTGCAGAAGCTCGCCATCGCCCCGGCCCAGGGCGACATATTCGTCACCGTGTGGCAGCACGCCGGAAGCATTTGTGCCCGAGGCAGCACATTGCCGCAAGACTGGCTCGAGTTCCTGCATGTAACTGCGGAAACTCTGCGCGAAGTACCGAATCTCCCCGGCATGCTGCTGAATCACGTTCAGCGGTGCGGCATCGGATTTTCGCCGCAACTCGATCAAGGCAGGAATCAACGGCAGGAGCGTCATGGTGCCGACCACGCCCACGAGCGCCGAAACTGCGAGGTAGGGATTCACGATGCCTTCCGGAATCTCTCCGTCTTGTCCCAATGGAATTCCGCCCCGGTGATGGCATCGCGGATCTGGGTAACCGCTGCGCGCGTCACAGAAAAGATGCTGACACCAAATCCCAGGACCAGGAACGGAAGCAAGCAGACTCGCCGCCGCATGCCATCGAGGCGCACCGCGGCCGCAATTTCGAAAAAGGCCGCCAGATTACCCAGAGCGGCATAGGCAGTGATCGAGAGAATCGCGATCACCCCGTGCAAGGGAGCAATTCCTTCATAAAAAACCAGCAGGGCCAGGATCCAGCCGATCAGCGTAATGGGCGCCATCGCATACACGCCCAGCAGCAGCGTCCCATCAATTCGCTCGCGCAAGGTCGCCCGGTGTTTGCCGGCCAGAAGATGCAACCCATAGGTCACCATGGCCTGGTTGTGGCCTTTGGCCCAGCGCATGATCTGCTTGATGCGTACGGTCCAGGTCTCGGGCACCTCCTCATAACACTCCGAGCGGTTCTGGTACGCGGTTTTGTATCCGTGCAGCAGCAACCGGTAGGTCAGATCGGTATCTTCGGTGAGCGAGTTGTCGTTCCAGCCGCCGATTTCGCGCAGCGCGCTGAGCCGAACTCCCGCAACCGTCCCGCCGTGCTGCGGCACCAGACGCAAATTCATGCGCGCCTGCTGATCCACTTGGTAGCCGCCGGAGCGTTCGAGATCGAGCAGCCGCGTGAGCAGGTTCGCGCCCACGTTCAGCGGAACAACCCGCCCCATCACGCCGCCGACTTCCGGATCGAAAAAGGGCGCCACGAGCTGCTTGATGATGCCGGCGCCGGGAATGTAGTCGGCGTCGAAGATCAGGATGACCTCGGTGGTCACCAGCTCCATGGCGTCTTTCAGCGCGGCCGCCTTGCCGCCTTTCCCCTGGGTGCGGTGAAACGGCCGGATGCGCCCGGGATATCGCTCGACGAATTCGTCAATGATTTCGCGGGTGCGGTCAGTGGACCGGTCGTTGACGGGGACGACCAGCATCTTCTCCTCGGGATAGCTGACCGTCATCAGCGCGCTCAGAATGTTGGCCACAACTTTTTCTTCGTTGTGCGCGGCCACCAGGATGGTCACCGCGGGCCAGTCGGCCGTGTCAATGTCAATATAAGGATGGCGCTGAAAGCCGAACAGGCGGTTCAGGGTGAAACCGTAATGCCGGATGGTATAGACGCAGATGAGCAGCACGATGAAGTAAAGGACATAAATCATGACGCTCGCTCACATCGCCTTCCGGACGTTACTCCTTGCCCGCCATCGCCGCCTTGGCTGCGATCTTGTCGGTCTGGCGCCGGCGCGGTTGCGGCCTCGGCGGCAGCTTGAATTCCTTGTCGGCTTCGAGCAGCGGAGTCTTTTTCTGATGCCAGCGCGCGACGGCATCTACAATCCGTTCCGACGCGTGCCCGTCGCCGTAAGGGTTCTCGCCCTCCGACATTTCCTCGTAAGCCTCGGTGCTGTCGAGCAGACGGTCGGCCTCGCTGACGATTCCTTCGCGTGACATGCCGATGATCCGGGCCATGCCGAACTGCGACGCCTCCGGGCGCTCGGTGACTTTGCGCAGCACCAGCACCGGTTTGCGGAAGGTCGGCGCTTCTTCCTGAATGCCGCCGGAATCGGTTAGCACCAGAAAACAGCGGCGCAGCAGGCTGACGAAGGTGATGTAATCCAACGGCTCGGTCAGGTGAATTCGATCTGTCCCTTGCAGCAGAGAGTTCACTGTGCTGCGCACGTTGGGATTCATGTGCACGGGATAGACCACGCGAATGTCGGGATGTTGCTCGACCAGATCTTTCAGCGCCAGGCACATGTTTTCCTGGTCCGATCCCCAGGACTCGCGCCGGTGCGACGTGACCAGCACCAGTCGGCAATCGTCGGTCGGAATGCCTGCCAGCGGCGTGTTCTCCCAGGAGTGCGGAATCTGGCTGAGCGCCCGCAGCGTATCCACCACGGTGTTGCCCGTGACTACGATTTTGTCCATGGGCACGCCTTCGAACAGCAGGTTGTCGCGTGATAGTGCCGTAGGGGCGAAGTGGATTTCCGTCATCACCGAAACCAGTCGCCGGTTCACTTCCTCGGGGAAGGGATTATAGATATCGCGGCTGCGCAGGCCAGCTTCAATATGGCCAACCGGAATTTTGCAATAGTACGCCGCCAAGGCTGACGCGAATGCGGTTGTCGTATCGCCCTGCACCAGAATCATGTTGGGCTCAAAACGGTGGCAGGCGTTTTCCACCGTATCCAGCACGCGCGCGGTCAGAGAGTTCAGAGTCTGATTCGGACGCATCACGTCGAGATCGAAGTCCGGCTTGATATTGAAATACTTGAGCGCGTGGTCGAGCATGGTGCGGTGCTGCCCGGTATGCACCACGGCGGTTTCAAAGTCGGCGGAGCGCCGGCGCAACTCATGAATGACCAGCGCCAGTTTGATGGCTTCCGGACGCGTTCCCAGCACTGCGATAATTCGACACTTCATGGCAATCGTCCCGTATGGGTCCAGCTAAATGCCTTGGCGGCGATCACCCGCCACGCAGGCATTGTTGTCCCCGGGGGCAACGACGGGATTGCCGCTCACAAGCCGACACCACTCCCCGACCTCGTCGAAACTCCCGGATAACTCTCAATTGTTATTGGAGATTGACCTGGCGCAAAGATTACTTAGGTCACCGGCTGCGGCGATCGGACGCAGGGCATTGGCTGGGGGTTAATAAGTGTAATCGGGATTTTGCAACAATCATCGGGAGCAGAGATGTATGATCTGTTGTCAAATCAACCGAATATGCTCATTGACCTCGGTGTGGCTCGCGACTGTGATCCTACTATGAGAGAATAACTCCACACCCATTGATTCTTTGATCTGCCCAGTCTTGTGCTCGCTCAGTCGCTCCACCGCCGCGGGCACTGAGTCCTCAGACGGGTGCACGTAGCGTGCGGACATAGCTGACTTGTACATCTGCCGTCATGTTAGAATCTGCTTTCCCGTGAGAGGTGACTATTCGTTGCGTCTGGAGTTTTCTGGGTTTCGAAACCTGCTATTGGCGGCATTCACAATTTCTGCGTGTGCGGTCATCGTCTCGGCCGTGCGGCTCATTCCTCTTAAAGCCGATGTAACCAATCCAGAGAGTGCCAACCTGGCGGGTCCGGTGGCCGGCCCTTCGGCCCCCCTTTACCCAGACATCAACCAGCCGCCTTACACACCCAGTCCCTACGGCCCTTTGTTCTATTCGACCGTGAAGTTCATGGCCCACGCCACCGGGAACCAAATCGAACGGGTGCGGACAGCTTGTCGAGTTTTCGTATTTGTGATGTTTCTGCTTCTTCCCGTGGGTGTCTATCTACTTCTTCGCGCCGTGGCTCTGTCCCGGATCCTCGCTGCACTGGGTGCACTTGCCTCGATCTCTTTCTACTACATGCCGGGATTTGCGGCTGCCATGAAGCCAGATATTCCGGCGCTGTGCCTGTCGGTCTTCGCACTCTGGTTTGCATGTCACCGTCCCGATCCGAATCGGCTGGATCTCGTCCTTTCAGGATTTGTCTGTGTCGCTGCCCTCATGTTCAAGGAGTCGTTCGCTGCGGCCCCGCTTGCCATTGGCGCAGTGTTGTTAACACAAAAACGCTACAAGAATTTGTCCGTATTTGCTGTCAGCGTCGTGGTTGCCGCCGTTGTTTTCCTGGATGTGATTTTCCGGGGCGATCCCGTAATCCGGCAGCTGCTGCTGGTGGGCGAAACACCGAAGAGTCTCCGCTCAGCTGTGACCCTCATCCACCTGTATCTGCCAACAGGCTTCGGAAGCCTGTTGTTGCCAGCGGCTTGCGCAGGATTCCTCTTGGGCGTCCGCTCCACCGAGTGGCGCCTGCGGCTGTACAGTTATTATTTCCTCTTTGCGGTGATGATTGGGTTCACTACCCTTCTTCAATGCGGCGCCGGTGTCTACTATTTCTTCGAACTGTGGGTTGCCGGTGCCCTGCTCCTTCCACCGGTCTTGTTGAGGATTCGCGACTCTTGGAATGACGCTGATTGGCCGGTTCAGCTTGTGGCATCTTTGATTGTGGTCTTTCTGTTGGTTCAGCAAGTGCATGCGATCCGCGAATCCACGCGCGACGTTCACGATTTCAATGTCGCCAAACTCCACGCTTTGCATATCCTCTCGACGGATCCCTATTTTGCCGTGCAAGGCCGTGACCCGGTTCTCCTCGATTCGTGGCTCAGTAGCATTCTCGAAAAGAAGCATCGCTGGTCACCCGAGCCGATTCTCGCCGAGATTCGCCAACAGAACTTCGACCTGGTGTTTATTCACGAAATCAACCACGCTCCGCTCCTCTACCGAACTCTCGATTTGATCGGCCCGGCGATTGACGAAGAGATCAGGGCCAACTATCGTCCCTTATGTTGGACATCCGGTTTCGTCATCTTGCGGCCGCTCCGACGACAGATTATGTTCACTCCCGACGATGCCAGCGAAGTGCTCGCCGAGCGCTGCTACTCGACTGACGATACAACCTTCTAACCGCTGAGGAGCAGTCCGCATACCCGTGGTTACTTCTTGGCCCGGCGCCCGAGGTTCAGGGGGCCGGCCCATCCTTTCGCCGGTTTTTGGCGAAGGGTGGGGCAACCTTGGTTTTAGAGGGGGGAAGGATGAGCCAGTGCCCGCGGCCGGGCGACCGCCAGGTGTCACGCACCAAACGTAGGCTCTCGCTAAGGGCGCGCCAGCTGTCCGACCGGAGCGTCACCTGCCCTCAGGGATGGCGAGGATGCTGGATCCCGCAAAAGATACTCACGCTGCAGAGCCAACCTGGCCTTCGCATATCCATGCGACGCCGCGGCCCGCAGCCACCTCGTGGTGTTGTCCGGACTCGCGGCGACACCATCCCCGTGGAAATATCGCAGCGCCAGATTGTACTGGGCCGCAGGGTGGCCCGCGTCGGCGGCTATCCTGACCCACTTCGCTGCCTGGGCGCAGTTCCGGCGAAGGTGACGTCCTACTTCGTAAGCCATGCCCAGGGTCAGCGCCGCATCGCGGTCGCCGTAGCGTGCGCGCCGTCGCAGGCTCTTTATTTCATAACGGCTCAGACTCTCAACCGCGGCCAGTGTTGGCGCGTCCGTAATCCGCCGGTGGCTCGATTCGAGAGTAGGCGCAGATTCGTCGCTGCTTTTCCTTGGCGGCGGAGTTTCCGGCGGCAGCGGCCTGTCAGGCGGGACTGTAATAGCCAGGACCGGCGTGCTGGACAGAGCCGGCTGAACCGGCGACTTTTCTTTGGCGAGAATGTTGGCCGAATCGTGTTTCCAAAACTGCGCCAGAAAAAATGCGCCCAGAAACGCCGCGATAACCAGCAGCACAATCAGAGGGCCGGCCGAAGTCATCGCCGCGCTAAAGATGCCTTTAGACTTCATCGGAATCAGAGGGAGGCTCCGCCACGTCAGTTTCTTTGAGCGGATATCGGTAGGTGTGGCCTTGACCTCTGCTGCAGGTTCGCTCAGTGCAATTACCGACGGGTTAAGCGGCTCAGCCGCCGGCTCGCTCGCTTCCTGCGATGGATGTTCACCATCACGCTGCGATTGCAGAACCCAGGCTGCGGCCAGCAGCTCCTGAAACGAACTGGCATCGAGCGCGAGACGATCGCTCATAGGGGAACCTGATTGGCGGGATGGGCAATCCCTACGTTGCCGAGCCAGAGTAGCCTAGCACAGAAAACCGCGTCCATACAGGGGTTTCGGAGCGAAGGTCACCAAACTGCCTAACAGTTGACCGGGTCCAGCCAAAGAAAAACGGCGGTCCCTTTCGAGACCGCCTGTGTGAGCATTCAAACTCGATTCACTAGAAGATGATCTTCCCGTGAATCTGAACCAGCCTGCCTTCCACGCCAGCGCCCTGGAAGGAGCCATAGGGCGTAGCGGGCTGGACGGCCATGCCGGTGCAGCCAAACGCCAGGCCTGCGCTGCACAGCTGTCCGAACTGGGAGTTAAAAGTATAGGGATTCGGCAAGCCGAAGTTCGGGTGGTTCAGGATATTGAAGAAGCTCCCGCCCACTTCGAATCCCACGCGCTCCGTGATCGCGAAACGCTTGTTGAGGTTCAGGTCCGTGTCAAAGTAGCCCGGCCCGCGGAACTGATTGCGCGTAATGTTCCCAAAACCCGGCTGCGTGATCAGACCTGTAGCCGAGAACTGCGAGGACAGTATGCACTGTCCGGCAACGCCCACCGGGAAGCTTCCCGCCGAGGCTGCCGAACAATTCGTCGGCGCGCCGCCGAGCGAGTCGGCCGGAATCAGAGGAACTCCGAGCAGGCCGGTGTTGAAGTCCACGCCTCCCTGAATTCCCTGCGGAGTGTAGGGCAGGCCGCTGTGGGCAAAGAACGTCCCGGCCACGCTCCATCCGCCGATCGCTTCGTTGAGCAGCTTGCTTTGCGATTTGAACGGCAGGTCCCAAACATAGTTGGCAGTGATGTTGTGACGCGCATCGGAGTCCGAGTTGCCGTAGTTGTTGCAACGCAGGCAGTTCGGATTTACCTGATACACCACGCTCTGAAACAGGTTGAAAGGCGTTCCAGGGTTGGTGCTGGTCAGATCGTCCAGCGCGTGCGACCAGGTGTAGTTGACGCTGCCCTGGAAGCCGTGGCTGAACTTACGCGTGAAGGTGGTGACCAGCCCGTCGTAGTTCGAGATGCCGACGCTATCCAACTCTCGAACCGTTCCAAACCGCGGATCGGTTCCCGCCAGAATGACGCCATTGGAAGTAATCGTTCCCGCTGGCAGTTGTCCGAAGGGAGAGTAGGCGCCGAGTAATCCTGAAATATTCGCGGCGTTGAGGTTGGCATTCTGAATCAGGTTGTCATAACCATGCGTTCCCACATAGTTGACGCTGAACGACATTTTTGACCCAATCGCCTGCTGAATTTCAAAGTTCCATTCCAGGTACTTGGGGTTGTTGATATGGTTGGCAATCGAGGTATAGCCCGGTGGCGAGAAGAACGGATTGTTACCCAGAATCTGATTCAGGTTCAGGCCGCCGTTGAAGGCATTCAGGAACGAAGTGTTCGAGCCTGCTCCCAGGATGGCAACGCTACCAGGCGCGAGCGGCGCCAGCGGCGCACCTGCACCCGGCTTCACCTGAAAGATGTTGGTTAAAGGTGAGTTGCCAATCAGTTCGTCCATCAGGACGCCCTGATAAAGATCCGAGAACACCCCGATACCGCCGCGAAAGACCGTGTTGCTGTGGCCCATGGGGCTCCAGGTGAATCCAAACCGCGGCTGCAGGGCGACCTTCTCAACGTTGGGGAAGGCGCTGTGCAGGCCGGCATCAATGATCTGGTTGTACGGAGTATTCACGTCGTGCGTCATCGCCGAGAACGGCGACTCCAGACGCGAATAGCAATCCTGCGAGCACATCGGATTGGAATTGCGGTCACCGCGCAGCGCCAAGGTCAGCTTCAGGTTCGGATTGACCCGGTATTCATCCTGGAAATAAAGACCCAGGCTGTAAAACCCGATGCGCACATCGCCATTGGTAGTGTAAGCCTGTGTCAGGCTATCGCTGCCGCCGGCGCTGACTATGCCATTCGTGAAGTCGGCGAGAGAGCCGAACTGTATCTGGCCTCCGGTGTTCGACAACGCGTCATAATCAATGAGCACATCCCGCCGGAAGTTCACCCCCATTTTGAAGGTGTGAGCGCCGCGCGTGATGGACAAGTCATCTGTCACCTGCGCCATAGCGGAGTTGCGACCCTGCGGGAAGTTGAAGTCACCCGTGGACGTGCCGCCCAGGGCCGACAGCGTTCCATCGTTAAACTGAATGGTGCTGTACCCGTTGGCGGCAAGCACCGCTGCCTGGCCGCTATCCGGCAGGAAGACCGCCGAGTACCACAGACCGGAGAGAATGAAGTTGTTGACCATGCTCGATGAGAAAATGTGCGTCTCATTGATCTGGCCTTCGTATTCCGGCTGAATACTCTTGGTGCTGAAAACCGCGGGGAGAATCAGGTCCGTCGAGGTGGGCTGTTGGCCGTGATCCACCTTGAAGCGGCCGAACAGCTTGTCGTTGTTGCTGATGTTGTAGTCAATGCGCTCGGTGAGCAACCACTCCTTGTTGTGGTTCACGCCTGAGGCCGTGGCTGACATCACGCAGGGATTGGCCGCTCCAAAGGCGATGCCGCCAACCGCGGTTACATCTCCGCAATTGCCGCCCGCATTCGGAATCGCCTGTCCGTAGAAAGGAGACCCCTTGTAGAGGTTCATTTCCTGCGTGTAAAACGGCAGTTCGGCAGGTTGGGTAGAGGCAATGTTCGACAGAATAGCCGCGCTGAATGCAGGTGTCGGCAAGTTCACTGTCTGAACACTGGGCAGTGCATAGTACAGACCTTCCTGATCTACGAAGAAGAACAACTTGTTCTTAACAATCGGACCGCCAACCGACGCCGCCCACATATTGTTCACGGCAAACGGCTGCTGGTTTACCTGCCCTGGAGTAGCGACCTCCGCCTGCTTCTGGAACCAGTCATTGGCATTGAAGCCGCTGCTGTTATACCAGTAGGTCGCATTGCCGTGGAAAGCGTTGCTGCCTGATCTGGTCGAGTAATCTACTTGAACGCCGGCTTGACGGCCGTATTGGGCGGTGTATCCGTTGCTCACCACGGCGACTTCCTGAACTTCGTTCTGGCCCAGCAGCAAGTTGCTGGAGCCCGAGTTATTCAGGTTCAGGAAAGGATCGTTTTCGTCGTTGCCGTTCAAGGTGAAAAGGTTGGAGGTTGCCGGCAAGCCAAAAGCTGTGAAGTTGCCGTAAGTGCCGCCGGTATTCATTAAGACCCCGGGAGCGGTCTGCGCGTAACTCGTGATGTCGCCGCCTGGAGCCGGCAGCTCCGCGATCTGCGCAGTGTTAAACGTGGTGCTGATGTTGGCATCTTCGGTCTGCAGCAGCGGAGCCGTGCCAAGTACCTCGACTGTTTCCGACATATTGCCGACGACCAGTTTGATGTTGGCCGCTGTGATTTGCCCCAGCAGCACATCTACATTCTGGTTCACTGTCCGGAAACCGGTCTGGCTGATGGTTACGCTGTAGCTTCCCGGTTTCAGCAACGGGAAGTTATACAAGCCGGTCGAAGTAGAGATGGTTGTTTGGGATTCGCCGGTCGCGATGCTCTTGAGGCTGACCTGCGCGTTCGGCACCACGGCGCCGCTTGGGTCGGTGACCGTGCCGGAGATGCCGCCGGTAACAATGTTCTGGGCAACCGCGGCAGCCGTAAAAATCAGAGCCGCTGCACAAAACAGTCCAGCACATCTGATGTAGAGCTTCATTGACATATGTTCTCCTCACTTTCTGAATCGGTTTTGGCCTCTAAAACTCCCATCCCGCGATCGCACACACCGGTGCGCGATTGTGGGACCAAGCCGCCCCAAGCAGACATGTGTTTAACAGTGGGTAAAGAACCGGTTGACTAACGCTTTCCGTGCATGTTTACCTCACCCAACATTGGCTTTCGTATTTGCACACGGCGTGCCAACAATTGCTCGGTGATGGATGTAATGACTTCTATAGAGTTAGCGATTGCGTGTGGGGGAGCAGGCTGAATTGATCTATGCGATTTGGAACCGGCGCAATCGAAATCTACTGAATTACGTCGCGTGCTTTGCCAGCGGGAATAAAACAAAACTTTGCAAAACATTCCTGTGAGTAAAGAATCGTAAAACTCGAATTTCAGCGTACAACTACTAGCTAATCGCGGGATTCCTAACAATCACAAGGGTTCGTGTATTCCGGCGGGCCCGATTGTCCCCGGTAAAACTTCGTAAAATCGCTTCTCCTTGCCTCCATGCTTACCTGATAATTGGCTATGTGGGAATGCCTTCGTCGAGGAGCAGCTATGTTTAGAAGTGTTTTGTCAGGAGTGATTGTCACTGCATTCGTGTGTGCGGGCAGCGCGCTCGCTGCAGCACAGGACAGCGGGAATAACAGCCAGGCACCTGCGTCGGCGCCACAGAGTGCGCCCGCGCGCGGCCCATTCGACCCGGCAAAGCGGGCAGAAATGATCGGCAAGCGGCTCAACCTGAGTTCTGATCAGCAAACGAAGGTGGAAGGCATTCTCAAGTCCGAACAATCGCAAGTAGAGTCCCTGCGAGCGGACTCTTCGGTTTCGCTCGACGAGCGCCGGTCCAAGATGATGGAGCTTCATAAATCATCGAGCGATCAGATTCGCGCGCTGCTCGATCCCGACCAGCAGAAGAAATGGGACGAAATGCAAAGCAGACGAGGAGAATGGATGCGTGGGCATGGCCCCGGCCCGGCGCCACGCGGTCCCGCTTCTGAAGCTTCGCCGAATTCAAACTAATCGGCCGGCGGGCGAGAGACGGGAATCCTCGCCCGCTTTTCCAACACGCCCTTTCCCGTTTCCGGGTTTTACTCGGGTCCCGAAACTGCAAGACCGCAGACAGCAGCATGAAATCCCGTAGGGGGATGCGAGATTGGTTCCACGGGAGAGGTCCGGCAAACCACATCACGTTCCTGCCATCTAAGCCGAAGTTCGAAAATGACGGCGACTAACCCGATGGGAGGACATGGATGTATACGCTCTTAGTGGTGCTGTTGGTTTTGTTGTTGCTCGGTGCTTTGCCGGCTTGGCCGTATAGCCGCGAGTGGGGATACTTTCCCAGCGGCGGCCTGGGCCTGGTGCTTGTGATCTTGATCGTGGTGATGTTAACTCGCTAGAAGGAATCAGGGTTCCGTGCGGATTCGCCCCCGGTCATCAAGACGCTTGTCCTGATGTCCGAGGGCGAAATATTGTAAGGTTTATGCCACGCGGCGCTTGTCAGCCTTGGTACTCGCGGCTTTGCCGCTGCTCGCGCGCGGATTGATCTTGCCTGCCAGGTCGGTCAAAGCCTGGTCGGCTTCCTTTTCCTCATCAAGCGTTTCCTGCAGCAACTGCGCCGCCTCCTCGTGTCCCAGCATTTCCGCATAGGTGCGCGCCGTGCCATAGCCCGCCATCTCGTAATGCTCGACGCGCTGCGCCGAGGCGATGATAGCAGCGTCCCGCACGTCGGTGTCTTTAATGTCTCCGATCAGGCTGCTGCCTTCCTTGATCACACCCTGCATTCCCTTGCAGGTTTCACCTTTGGCTTTTTCCCCTAGCGTTTGGAATATCTGCTCAAGGCGTGTGACTTGTTCCTTGGTGACTTCCAGATGTTCGCTGAGAGCGTCTCTCAGATCGGGCGAACTCGCTACGTCAATCATGTCCGGCAGCGCTTCGATGATTTGCTGCTCGGCGTTGTAGAGATCCCTGAGTTGTTCCAGATACAGCTCCTGCAATGAATTCGGCTTCATAGTTTTCTCCTGAATGTGTGATGAATGTTAAGAATCGGACTGGTGTGGCTCCGAGTCCCGAGATTGATCACGCGGCTTTACGAGTGCGAGCGGCCTTCATGGCGGCCGCGCTGCGGGCTTGCTTTCCCCGCTTCGAAGAACTCCGCTTCGCCTGCCGCGATAGTGCCTGGTGGCTGGTGCTTTTCCGCGATTCTTTCTTCAAGGCGCCCGAAGTTGCCCGGGAACGCCTGCGCGACGTCTTGTGGTGCGGATGTTCCCCCGCCTCTGTGTCTTGCCGCGCCTTTTTTTGCAGCGACGCAGAACCCTTCGGCGCTCCCAGCTTTACTCCGGCACGGCGTGCTTTGGAAAGTCCGATCGCGATCGCCTGCTGCGGCGAACGGGCGCCGTGCTTACCCTCGCGAACGTGATGCATTTCCTCCCGGACAAACTCCCCCGCCTGCGTGGACGACGACTTGCCCTCGCGGGCATCTTCCCGGGCTCGCTCAATTGTTTCGCGCTCTGGCATAGATGCCTCCTTGATTTCTCAGTATCCAATCCCGATGCGTCCCGAACAATCCTTGGTTCGCTGTAGGCAACGACCGCATTGTGGTGTAGCGTCGTGTTGTCGCAGGGCAGCGATGTTCCTTTCGGGCGAAACGGTATAATGTCAGAAGCACTGCAACCTCGGAGGAAGTTCGAATATGGATCCGCGCGCAAGCGGCTATTGGGGTCGCCTGAAGGCGAATCGCCCCGCCTATACCCTGACTATTCTGGTGACGCTTACCATCGGCATTCTGATCGGGACTGTGATCTCGAAAAACGTGAAAGGCCAGGAGAACAAGAAAGCATCCGACGCGACCCCACTGACGGTTCCCGCGCCGCAGCAGCTTTCCAACCAGTTCTCGCAGATCTCCAAACAGCTAGAGCCCACCGTCGTCAACATCAACACCGAATCAACCATTAAGAATCCGCATCGCCGCCGCGGAGCGCCCGATCAGGGCGGTGGTGACGATCAGAATCCCTTCGACGATTTCTTCGACCGTTTTTTCGGCGGGCCGCAGAACCAGGGGCCGATTCGCGAGCGCTCGCTCGGTTCCGGCGTGATTGTGGATACCAAGGGCTACATTGTGACCAACCGGCACGTGGTCGAAAAAGCGGACCGTGTGCGCGTGAAACTGCAGGACGATCCGCCGGGCGTGCTGCATGACGCCAAAGTCATTGGCACCGACCAGGAGACCGATCTGGCAGTGATCAAGATTGAGAACGACAAGCCGTTGCCGGTGGCGAAGCTGGGCAACTCCGACAGCATGCAGGTCGGCGACTGGGTGCTGGCCGTGGGCAGCCCATTTGGGCTGACAGAAACCGTGACTGCCGGCATCGTCTCCGCCAAAGGCAGAAATATTGTGCCCGGTCGCCAGTTCCAATCGTTTATTCAAACCGATGCTGCGATTAATCCAGGCAATTCCGGCGGACCGCTCGTCAACATGGCGGGCGAAGTTATCGGCATCAATACGGCGATTCTCACCGATACTAACGCTTATGCCGGCGTCGGTTTCGCTCTGCCGTCGAACACCGTGGTGTCGGTTTACAACCAGCTCATTGGGCCGGAACACCGCGTTCAGCGCGGCTCGATCGGCATCGTGTTCAGCGCGGAAGAGAATCCCGCGATCGCGCGCGTCTACGGCACCGGCTCGGGAGGCGTCACCGTCTCCGATGTTACCGCCGGCAGCCCCGCCGAACAGGCAGGACTGAAAGTTGGCGACACGATCATTTCCGTGGATGGCAAAACGGTGAAGAACGGCGATGAACTGGTCTCCGATATTGCCAGCCGCCATCCTGGAGCCAAAGTGGTTCTCGGCTTTATCCGTAACGGAAAGAAAGAAGAAGCCTCGGTCACCGTGACCGATCGCGCCAAGCTGTTTGCCGCCCGGCTTGGTGAAGACGAGGAAGGCGCGGAAGATGAAACTCCGAAGGAAAGCAAACTCGGTCTGACCGTGCGCGCCGTAACCTCCGATGTGGCCGACCGCCTGGACATCCCGGCGGGAAAGGGCGTCATCGTACAGGACGTGAAGGCCGGGTCTTTCGCGGAAGACACGGGTTTGGTGCGCGGAGATGTCATCCTCGAGGTCAACAAGCAAACCGTCAACTCTGAGGATGATTTCAAGCGGGTTACCTCCGCCCTCAAGAGTGGGCAGGATGTGGTGTTTCTGGTGCGGCAACGGGGTGCGGGCCGCCAGGGTGGCACAATCTTTATGGCTGGAACACTTCCGTAACCTTAACGTACAGCAACTATAGAGACTGGCACTGAGCCCTTCCCATCAGGGATCATTACTCAGTGCCGGTTCTTACCATGAGGTTCTTTTTGCGTTTCTGGAGGAGGGGGAGTTCGCTGGCAGCTTGCGCCGTGCTCATGGCTGCAACGCTGCTGCACGCACAGACCAGCGGGTCGGGCACCGAGCTTTCTAAGAAAGCCGCGACGCACAAAACCTCCACCAAACACAAGAAATCACGCAAGGGCAGCACTTCGCGAACGCGGGGGCAGAAGAAGATTGACCCTGATCGCGCCCGTGAGATTCAGACCGCCCTGATTCGCGAACATTACCTCGACGGAAAAGCTTCCGGTACGTGGGACAGGGCGACCGAACAGGCAATGCAGCGCTATCAGGCCGATCATGGCTGGCAAAGCAAAACTACCCCTGATTCCCGCGCTCTGATCCAGTTGGGATTAGGCCCCGATCATGCGCATCTGCTGAATCCTGAGAGCGCCATGACTACTCCGCCCGAACCGGCGCACAGCGCAACTCAGCCGACAGCTCCTTCCGAACCGAAATAGACCTGTGTCACACACCTGGGAAATTATTCCTCGATGTAGGCGGCGCGGGCGTCCCGCCCATGCAGGTCTAGCCGAGTGGGCCGTGCTAACATTCGGGCATGTCACTATCCGACACCAGCCCGGCCGCTCTGGCTTTGCAAACCGAAATTCAGCGCCAGATGTCAGGAGAGCAGCGTTTTCGCTTGGCCGTTGAGATGAGTCTGTTTACCCGCGCGCTGGCCAGGGAAGGAATCCGGCGGGAGCATCCGGACTGGAGCGAAGCGCAGGTCGCACGAGAATTGATCCGCCTCGCCTTCCTGCCGTCGGCGCTGCCAGCCGGGTTCCGATGAGCATCGCCGAATTCTTCCATCGTTTTACAAGCGCACTTGATGAAGCGGGGATTCCATACATGCTCACTGGTTCGTTTGCCAGCACATACTACGGCACGCCGCGTTCCACCCAGGATATTGACCGTGTGATGGAGGGCGGTGCCGAACGGTTAGGCACATTTGCCCACAGCCACATCCTCGCCTATCCCTTCATCACCGGATCGGGAAAATAGGGCAGCGGCTGGCCGCTGACGATGGCGCGGGGATTGTCGTCCACGAGGGCGCGGGCTACGTCCTCGCCGCAGAGTTCGGCAGCCACATTGCGCGCCTCCGAAAGCACCGGCGGACGCCGTTTCGTGTCATGCCCATCGCTCGCGAGCACATGGACGGCATCGCGCCTGAGCAGCCATTGCGCCGTTCGCCATGCTGGCTCTCCCCAGCCGCCGGTCAGCGCCGAGCCCGTGACCTGTATCACGCAGCCCAGCTCCACCCATCGCAGAATGCGCTGCGGTGTGCGCTGCATGATCGGGTTGCGCTCGGGATGCGTGATCACCGGCGTGATCCCCTTGTCCTGAAGCCGGCTGAAATGCTCTTCCACCTGCACCGGGACGCTGTAGTTGCTCAACTCCACCAGCAGAAAACGGCTGCCCTCGATCATGTAACGTTCCGGTGCGACCATGACGTCCTGCAGATTTTCATAAGAAAGATGGAAATCGCAGCCCAGGCTCAGGCGGGGAACGCCGCCGACTCGCTGCCGCAGATAGTCCACCAACTTGGCGAGATATTCGCGGTCGTAAGCATAGCGGTCATTGGCGTGGGGCGTGGCCACGATGTGCTCGGTGCCGTCGGCCACCGCCATGCGGCACATCTCTTCCGATACGTCCCAGGATTTTGGGCCGTCGTCCACTTCCGCCAGGATGTGACAGTGAATGTCAACCATTAGGGAACAGGTTCCTCGTCGAGCTACACCTCTGAATGGCAGGCGCGATGCGCCCTCGCCGATAGTATAAACTCGGTGTGGTTATGCGCGCCGATCTGCTGCCACTCTGTGATAAACACTATCGCACCATGGAGGTTTGCATCGCCCCGTTCAGCGCCGATTATTCCATTGACTTCTTCCGCTGCACCGACAAGTTTTGCGGGCGCTGTTTCGGCGAGCGGCTGGGCTATGTGACTCCGAAGCGCGACGGACCGCCGGAGTTTTCCGCCAGCCAACCGCGCTGCGATAAGCATGGGCGTCCGCTGTTCATTATCAGCCTGGATCGGCAGCGGAATTTGGTGCGCTACGCGTGCCCGGAGCCGGGTTGCCTGGAAACTTCGGGCGCATGATGCACGGGCGGGACGGCCGCGCCTACAGTGAAGACCTGTCAGTTCTTGACCAGCTTCTCATAGTAGCTCTTGTCATAGGCCGATGTGCTGTTCTGGACGTAGTCCAGGATGCGGTGCATGGTGCTGCGGTCTTCGCGGTTCTGCTCCTTGAATTGCACGGCAATTCCAGATCCCGGATCGATTCGCGCCACGAACCCCTCGGCCCTGAGTTGACCGTCGTCAATCGAGAAAACCAGCTGCAGCTTCGAGCTGGGCACCAGAATGGCGCTGGTTTCCACATAGCATCCACCCAGGCTGAGGTCGGATAAGGTTCCAAAAACCGGAGTGTCGCCGCCCTCAGCATGCACTTCAATCATGACCCGGCATTTCATGCGCGGATGGAGCCGGCGATTCTTGCGCGAGGGCTGCTGCTGTTTTTCCAGATACATGCGGCGGTCGGCTTCGGCGAGAAGTTTTTCCGCATCGTCGCCGTCTTCGGGGTACGTGGCCCGGCCCACGCTTAACGACAGCATATCTTCGGCGCAAACTTCGATGCCCGCCTGCTTGGCCAGATCGTTTAACTGTTCCGCCTTTTTAGCCGCGGCCTCCGGCGTCAAACCGGGAGCCACCACCACGAATTCGTCTCCGCCCATGCGCGCTACGTAGTCGTATTCGCGGCAGGTTTCCTTGAGAGCCTGCGCGAACAGGCGCAGCACGCGATTGCCCTCGAGGTGGCCAAAACGGTCGTTGATCTGCTTGAATCCATCCATGTCGCAGACCATAACAACCACGGTAGAAGCATCGCGCTTGCAGCGGGCCAGTTCGCGATCCAACTGCAGGAAGAGCGAGCGGGCGTTGGGTAAGGCGGTAAGGTAATCGGTGGTGGCCGAGCTTTCCGCCTGCTGATATTTCAGCGCGTTTTCAATGGCCAGCGCCATTTTGGAACTGGTAGCCAGCAGAATCCGCAAGTGGTCGGAGGTGAACGCATCCCGCTCTCCCCGGTAGAGCGCCAGCACTCCGATCACGCCGTTCAATCCTTCGAGCGGAATGGCCAACGCCGAGCGCAGTGTGCTGAATTTCGTGGGATCGTTCAGGTACCCCGGCTCAACCGAGGGGTTGCCGTTGATGATCGGCTTCTTATTCTGCGCCACCCAGCCGGAGAGGCCCTGGCCCAGGGGAATGCGCAGCGAGGAAAACAGCCGGAAGTTGTCACCGTTCACGTATTCCGGAATCAGTTCATGGCTGCGCAGAATGTAGATCGCGATGGCGTCGTAAGGTACGAGTTGCCGGAGCTTCAAAGAGAACACCGAGAGAGTTTCGCCCAGGCTGAGCGACGCGCCCAGGTCCTGGCTTAGCTCAAACAGTGTCTGCGCTTCCTGGCGGGCCGCGGCGATGGAGGAAAGGAAGGTAGCCTCATGCCCAGGGACGTCTCTCGCCACGGCATCTTCAAAACCCGCCGCCGGCGCCAGCCCGCGTTCGATCTTCAGGTCTGTCGAAAGCTGGGAATTCACTTCTTTACCAAACTGCGCCAAAGCCATCTTTTCCAGGTGCAGGTAGCGTTTCTTGAGAATGTCCACCACGCGGGGATCGAAGGATTTTCCCGACTCTGCCTCCAGGCGTTGCATGACGTCATCGAGCGGCAGAGCGCGGCGGTACTGGCGGTCGGAGGCGAGGGCATCGAGATAGTCCACCGCCGAGAGAATTCGCGCTCCGATGGGGATTTGTGCGCCGCGCAGCCCCAAAGGATAGCCGGTGCCGTCCCATTTTTCATGGTGGGCACGGACAATGGGCACCACCGGGTAGGGGAAGCGCACGCGCTCCAGAATTTCCGCTCCCACCACCGGATGGATTTTCATCTTCTCGAATTCTTCCGGAGTCAGCCGGCCGGGTTTCGAGATGATGTGCTCAGGCACGGCCAGCTTGCCAATATCGTGCAGCAGCGCGGCCGCGTGCAGAGCTTCCATTTCGTCGCGGTTGACATGGAGTTCCTTGGCCACCTCAACCGCATACACGCGCACGCGTTGCAGATGATCGTGCGTGGTTTGATCTTTCGCCTCAATCGCCAGCGCCAGAGCCTCAATGGTCCGCAGGTGCAGGCTTGCCATCTCTTCCACATGCCGCTTCTCATCTTCCAGCTTGCCCAAATAGAGGCGGTAAGAGCGGTAGATGAGGTAAATAATCGGCACCAGCAGCAGCGAGGTTTCCCAGTAGAAAGTGTGATTGAACCAGCCGATCATTCCCGCGATTCCCGCGCCTACCAGGTAATACGGGAACGACCAGAAGTAACACTCCACCAGAATTTTGATCAGCGGCTTTCTCTCCGTGAGAGAAATCACCGCGGCGATGGAGCCGCTGTTGGCGACGAAATAAGTGGTGGCCGCGACGCCAAGTAGCAGCGGCTTGTTCCCAATGAGCAGGGAGAAAACTTCGTTGTGATACACGTAATAGGCCAGAGCGGTAGCGAACGCGCTGGCGCAGACGTTGAAGGTGATCTGGATCGCAGTGGGCCGATCCCGGTACACGCACTGCACCAGAATGGCGGTGCAACCGAGAGCCAGCGTTTCGGCGAAGCTCAACTCCAGAATTCCGAGCAGGATGAACAGAAAATTCACCGACATCGTGCCCGTGATGCCGGGAAGATTTACTTTGAGCCGCGAGGCCAGAATCGCGATTCCTAGGTAACAGATGAACTCGGCGATGTTCTTGCTGGTCTGATGCACGGCGCCGTAAACCAGCACACCGGTGCCAACCGTTACCACCATGCCAATGAAGATCCTGGCATTGAATGGCAAACTTCTCCAGGATTGTGACCGTGGAGCCATCGATTAAGGGCACACCTTCGCGTCAGCCCGAGGGCGGACTCTTTAGAAATAGCAGCTAATGTATTTAGGAACAATGATTTGCGGGCTTTTCCGGAAACTTCAGTAACACACCGGGTGCCTCTCCGGAGAGAGGAATAACTTGATTCCCATCTGCATGTTACGAGGGGGCCGGGCGCAAGGCTGGGGTGACAATTTCAAGAGGGCGACAGGCTGTCGCCCAGCGCTTTCTACGCTTGTTTTTTCTCGATCTTCGCCCAGGTGTCTTTCAGCGCGACCGTGCGGTTAAACACCAGCTTGCCGGGAGCGGAATCCCGGTCCACGCAGAAGTATCCCAGTCGCTCGAACTGATAGCGGCTTCTCGCCTCAGCGGCGGCCAACGAGGGTTCAAGCTTGCAGTTGGTCAAAACCTCCAGCGAATTCGGATTCAGATTGGCCGTGAAATCCTGCCCCTCTTCCACTTGGTCCGGATTTTCTTTGGTGAACAGATTTTCGTAAATCCGTACTTCCGCCGGTAGAGCGTGAGCGGCTGAAACCCAATGAATCGTGGACTTCACTTTCCGCCCGTCAGGAGGCGTATTGCCGCCCCGAGTGGCTGGGTCGTAAGTGCAGTGCACTTCGACAACTTCGCCTTTTTCGTTTTTCACAACGCTCGTGCAAGTTACGAAGTATCCGTAGCGAAGCCGCACTTCCCGGCCCGGCGAGAGCCGGTAATACTGCTTGGGCGGATCTTCGCGGAAATCGTCCTGCTCGATGTACAGCGTGCGCGAAAACGGCACCTTCCGCGTCCCGGCGGCAGGATCTTCCGGGTTATTCACCGCTTCCATCTCTTCCACCAGATTCTCTGGGTAATTATCAATCACAACCTTCAGCGGCCTGAGCACGGCCATCACGCGCGGGGCATGACGGTTTAGCTCTTCCCGCACGAAGTGTTCGAGCATGGCGAGGTCCACGACGCCGTTGGTGCGGGAGACGCCGGCTGCGGTCACGAAGTTGCGAATCGCCTCGGCGGAATAGCCGCGGCGGCGCATGCCGCTGAGCGTCGGCATCCGAGGATCGTCCCAGCCCGACACACGCCCCTGCTCCACCAGTTGGCGCAGCTTGCGCTTGCTCATGATGGTGTAGGTCAAGCTGAGGCGGTCGAATTCGATCTGCTGCGAGGGGAAGATGCCCAGCTGCTCGATGAACCAGTTATAAAGCGGCTGATGATCGGCGAACTCGAGAGAGCACATGGAGTGCGTCACTTTTTCCAGCGAGTCCGACTGGCCGTGCGCATAGTCGTACATGGGATAGATGCACCACTTGTTGCCGGTGCGGTGATGTTCGGCGTGAAGAATCCGGTACATGACGGGATCGCGCATATTCAGGTTCGGCGAACCCATATCAATTTTCGCCCGCAGTACGCGCGAGCCATCGGGGAACTCACCCGCCTTCATGCGCTCGAATAGTTTCAAATTTTCTTCGACCGAGCGGTTGCGATACGGGCTGTCTTTGCCCGGGCTGGTCAGCGTGCCGCGATATTCGCGAATCTGATCGGCCGTCTGGTCGTCTACATAAGCCTTGCCGGCGCGGATCAGTTGCAACGCCCACTGGTGAAGCTGATCGAAGTAATCGGAGGCGTAGTAGAGGCCGTCCCAGTGGTAACCGAGCCACTGCACGTCTTCCATGATGGATTCGACGTACTCGACATCTTCTTTTTCCGGATTGGTATCGTCGAAACGCAGATTGGTATGGCCGTGGAATTCGTCGGCCAGGCCAAAATCGAGGCAAATCGCTTTGGCGTGGCCGATGTGGAGGTAGCCGTTCGGCTCCGGGGGGAAGCGGGTCTGAACACGGCCTTCGTACTTGTTGGTTTTGAGGTCGTTAAGGATGATGTCGCGAATAAAATTCGAGGGCGCTGCCGGAGTCTCGGAAACTTTGGGTCCGGTGGCACTTCGGGTGTCGGGCGGATGCATGATGAGATTATTTCACAGCGGGCGTGCACCAATCGGATTCACAGTCCCAGCGCATCCAGGATTTTTTCCCGCAGGCGCAGGATGCTTTCCGGCCACAAGTTCTGATAGTGCACGGTCACAGCGGCATGGATTGCTTTTGGGGTCCGCGACGAGAACCGGTTGTCGAAGACCAGGTAATACGCTCCCCCGCCGAAGGGAAGAGTTGCGTTGATGTTGCCTTGCGTGATTTTCCCGCTGTCGTAATAATTGTTGGCCGCATAACCACTTTTCAGGGTGACAAAATCATCGTCTCCGAGGACGTAAACCTCGATGTTGTTTTCCGGGCTGCCGCTGGCTGTAAACTGGCCGTTCAAGACCACATTCGTGGCGCCCGGCGGCACATCGAACTTATAAGACGAAAAGCTGTGTGGTTTGACGGAAAATGCGGTTTCACCGACGGCTTGCGTATGCGATCCGGCGAACTCCCGCAACTGCTGAGCCAATGAGTGGCTGCTCGTGGCAACCCAAGCCAGCCCGGCAACCAATCCGGCAAGGAGAATGGCCGCAAGCGCTTGAGAACTGCGGTTTCGCCCACGTCGCTGCTTTAGGTGTTTTGCAGCGGAGGCTGTCGGCACGCCCGCTTCTGGCGATGCATCCAGCAATCGCCCGCACGTCAGGCAGTAGCGAGATCCGTCGGGAAGGTTGGTTGCGCAATTAGGGCAAAGCACGGCGTCCTCGTTTGTGCCCAGCCGCTGGGTTGCGGAATTCTAACAAATGCGGAGGGTGGATAGCTCATGAACTCCGGGCGGCGTCAGCCGCGCGCTGCCGGAGCCGCGGTTTTCTTGGGGAGGATCTCGCCGATGCGCCGAATCTGCGCTCCTACGCCGCGGAGTTTCTCCTCGATGTTCTCGTAGCCACGGTCAATATGATAGACGCGATCAATAATGGTTTCGCCATCGGCAACCAGGGCTGCCAGAACCAGCGAGGCCGATGCGCGCAAGTCGGAAGCCAGAACCGCAGCACCGCTCAGCGGTGCTTTCCCCTGAACGACAGCCCTCCGGCCCTCAATCTTGATGTTGGCGCCCATGCGCACCAACTCCTGCGCGTGCATGAACCGGTTTTCAAAAATATTCTCGGTGACAATCGAAGTTCCCTCGGCTTGCGTTACCAGGGCCATATATTGTGCCTGCACGTCGGTAGGGAAGCCGGGATATTCTTCCGTCTGAATGTCAGCGGCTCCCAAGGGAACGTCGCCCATCACACGCACGGACTCAGCAGTGTGCGCCGTTTTTACGCCGACCTCGGCCACCTTCTGCAGCACCGCTTCCAGATGCCGTGGATCGCAGCCGGCGACGTTGAGGTCTCCGCCAGTGAGCGCGGCGGCAATGATGAAGGTCGCTGCCTCCACCCGGTCGGGAATAATACGGTGCTTTGCGCCATGCAGTTTCTCGACACCTTTCACCCGGATGGTCGAAGTTCCTGCGCCTTCGATGCGCGCTCCCATCTTGTTCAACAGATCGGCCAGGTCGGCCACTTCCGGTTCGCGGGCGCAGTTCAGCATCACGGTTTCGCCTTCAGCGAGGGCAGCGGCCATAAGCAGGTCTTCGGTGCCGGTCACGGTGATCTTGTCGAAGGAAATTTCGGCGCCGCGCAGCCGTTTGGCGCTGGCTTCGACGTATCCGTGATCCTGAGTGATTGTCGCGCCCAGCCGTTCCAGTCCTTTAATGTGGAGGTCAATCGGCCGTGCCCCGATCGCGCAGCCGCCCGGTAACGAAACGCGTGCCCGTCCGCAGCGCGCCACCAACGGTCCCAGCACCAGGGTAGAAGCGCGCATGGTCTTGACCAACTCGTAAGAGGCTTCGGGAGATTTCAGATTGCGGCAGCAGATCGTGGTGCGATGCTGCGCGCGTCCATAGCCGAGTTCGACTTCCGCGCCCATCGCCGCCAGCAGCTTGCGCGTGGTCTCTATGTCGCGCACCTGCGGAATATTGTCCAGCAGGACGGGTTCTTCGGTAAGAAGCGCCGCCGCCATGCAGGGCAGCGCGGCGTTTTTGGCGCCGCTGACCCGAACTGTCCCCAGCAGCGGATTACCGCCGCGAATTACGAATTTGTCCATATCCCTTTTGGACCCTGCCAACCTCGAAACTGCGGCAACCGCCATCCGCTTCGTCCGATCCGTGGCGCTGACCTATTCTAGCGGGGAAGATGGTGGATGGCAGGAGATTTGTTAACCGTAAGGGCACGTTGAGCCCTATCCCTTTCGTGTAAACGTCGGAACCTGGGAGAACACATGCTCAATGAGTCGGCCCACGCCTTCTTCGCGCCCTCTGCGGCTTTTAAAAGGCGTAACCGACGGCCGTGATCGCATGCTTGACATGTCCACCGGCGCCACGCAATGCGTCGGCAGCCGACTTGCGGCTTGCTCCCGTTTGCAACATCACCAGTGCCACTGGAACGCTGTTTCCGGCCGCCTTGAGCGCGCGGACAGCGTGTTCGCGTGAGGTTCCCGCCGCCTGCTGCAGAATCGAAACCCCACGCTCGATCAGCTTTTCGTTTTTCAAGTGCACATTGACCATCAAGTTTCCATACACGTAGCCCAGCCGGACCATGGCGCCGCTGGAGAGCATGTTCAGAATCATCTTCTGCGCCGTTCCGGCCTTCATGCGGCTCGATCCCGCTATCACCTCCGGGCCGACTTCGGCCACAATCGCGATGCGAGCCGCCTTTTCCAGCGGAGAATTCCGATTGCAGGTGACAGCAACGGTTCTGGCGCCGTGACGGCGTGCGTATTGCAGTGCCGCGACCGTGAAAGGCGTTCGGCCACTGGCCGCGATGCCAACGACTACATCGCGCCTGCCGGGCTTTTTCTTGGCCATTTCAGACTCGCCGAGCGCGCGCGAATCCTCGTTGGCCTCAACCGCGGCGCTCAGAGCTTTCGGTCCGCCCGCGATCACGAATTGCACAGTCTTCGGGTCGGTGTTGAACGTGGGGGGACACTCGGCGGCATCCAGCGCGGCAATGCGCCCGCTCGTGCCTGCGCCGACGTAAATCAGCCGTCCACCGCGTTTCAAACCGTCGGCGATCAGGTCAATGGCGCGGGCGATCTGCGACAGTGCGCCCTTGACTGCGGCCGCGACCTTCGCGTCCTCGGTATTGATAATGCGTGCGATCTCAAGCGACGACTTCAAGTCCAAATCCCGCGAAGCGCGGTTTGGCTGCTCCGAGCCAAGCTGGCTCAAGACTTCGCGCGATTGGCGTTTCACTGGCATTTCTCCAGTGCCTCAACTACAGCATCATGGAACCTCGGCCGCACTCGCTTGATCGCCGGATTGGCGCAGTCCGGCCAGGTGCGATTCGTCAGCAAGACGATCGAAAGCCGCCGCTCGGGATCGACCCATAGTGACGTGCCCGTATAACCCAGATGGCCAAACGAACGAGGCGAGAAATATTTTCCTGACTGCGAGAGCGGGGACGGTGTGTCCCACCCGAGTGTGTGGGACGTTCCCGGCGGCGCGGATTGCCGTTGCGTGAACAACGCCAATGTCTCCGAACGAAGGATCGGCCGTCCACCGTGCAGCATGACGTTCGCGAACACCGCAAGATCGGAGGCGGAGGCAAACAGGCCGGCGTGCCCGGCCACGCCTCCAAGCACGCTGGCATTTTCATCTTGCACTTCCCCCTGTATGATGCGGCGCCGGAAGCCGCGGTCGTCCACCGTCGGCGGAATCGAAGCCCGCCAACTCTTGGGCGGATTGAACGCCGTGTGCGTCATGCCCAGCGGGCCAAAAATCTCGCGCTGACAGAACTGATCCATTGGTTCCTCGGCGATTCTTTCGAGAGCGGCGGCGAGCAGAATGAATCCAAGATCGCTGTATTCCGCCTTCACCCCGGGATTTGCGCTCAGAGGCGCCCCACAGACGGCAGCGAACAGTTCTGCTTTCGTTCGTGCGCGCAGGAACAATTTCTCGTAAGCCGGCAGGCCCGAGGAGTGGGCCAGCAAAATTCGCAACGTGATCTCTCTGCGGCGCGCGTCTTCGCCGCCAAACTCCGGCACGATCGCCACAAGCGGTGTGTCAAGGTCGAGCAGTCCACGCTCATACAGAATCATGGCCATGGAGGTTGTCGCCACGACCTTGGTCACCGACGCGAGATCGAAAATGCTCTCCGTGGTTGCTTCGGGCGCATTCGCATCGTAGGTAAAGCGGCCAAACGCCTTCCGACACACCAGGTTCCCTTTTTCGGTGACCGCGACCGAGGCCGCCGGAAAGACTCGGTCAGCCAGGGCTTGGTGCAAAATGGCGAAGGCGTTCGCGAATACGACACCTTGCCGATCAAAGGCGGGAGCGGGGAAGTGCGAAGGAACACCGGTTGCCGCTTTCAGCGTAGGCGAGAGTTCGGACAAGACGTTGCTCAATTTCGCTTTATAGCAAAGTTCGCGCGGCGGGTAAAGCAATGTGGTGGCACTGTTGGCACCTTCGTTACGTGAGTTTCTTGAGTGGATTTGCCGCGCTGTGTAAAGTCGAACTATTCGCATCTATTCCACAACTTGGCGCCGTCGAGCCTGCACGCTCGTGTTTATCGGTGCGCTGTGCGCGGTTCGTGCATGGGCCCGCCCATCAGACCTCGTTGTGGTCGATTCCATCGTCGAAGACGCCATTCACAATAACGAAATTCCCGGCGCTGTCGTTCTGGTCTGGCACGACGGCGACGTCGTATATCGCAAGGCATTCGGTGATCGCGCTCTGGAGCCGCGGCGCGAGCCGATGACCACCAGCACGATTTTCGATGTGGCTTCTCTGACCAAGGTCATCGCCACGACAACCGCGGTCATGCAACTGGTCGAGCGTGGGCAGATTCGCCTCAACGATCCGGCGGCGAAGTATCTGCCGGAGTTTGCGCAGAACGGAAAAGATGACATTACGATACGGGAACTGCTTACCCACTTCTCCGGACTCCCGGAAGATCTGGATCTCTCTCAGCCTTGGCAGGGACGCGAAGCCGCGCTCCGCCTGGTATACGAGATGAAGCCCGTCCACACGCCCGGTGCGAGATTTCTGTACAGCGATGTCAACTTTATTGTGCTGGGCGCGCTGGCCGAGCGCGTTGCGGGAACGACGCTGGATCAGTATTGCGAGAAGAATATTTTCGCTCCGCTCAAGATGACGCACACCCGCTTTCTGCCCCCAGCAGCGTGGCTGCCGAACATCGCTCCCACGCAGTTCGACGAACATGACAAGATGCTGCGCGGCATTGTGCACGATCCCACCGCCCGACGCATGGGCGGCGTCGCCGGCCATGCTGGCCTGTTCTCAACTGTTGATGATCTTTCGCTGTTCGCTCAATTCCTGTTGCAGGGCGGCCCGGTTCTTTTGCAGCCGACAATCGAGAAAATGACCACCCCGCAGCAACCCCCGACAGCTGAAGTGTTGCGTGGTTTTGGATGGGACATTGATTCCCCATTCTCCAGCACTCGCGGCGATCTGTTTCCAGTGGGATCGTTCGGCCACACCGGATTCACCGGAACCTCGCTGTGGATTGATCCCTTCAGCCGGACATTCATCGTTGTGCTGAGCAACGCGGTTCACCCAAGAGGGAAGGGAAGCGCGATCGCCTTGCGCTCGAAGATCGCAACCGCGGTCGCGGCGAGTCTCTCTCTCAGCGTCACCGAGAAAGACAAACTCTGCTGCGAGAACATCACCGGATACAACGAAACGCAGACCGCCGCACGCCGCATCACCGCTCGCAACAGTGTCGTGCAGGCCGGGATTGATGTTCTGGAAACGCACAATTTCGAGCCGATCAAAGGCTCATCGGCGAAGCGCAAGGTCGGCCTGCTAACCAATCAGACCGGCCTTGACTCGCAGGGCCGCCGCACTATTGATGTCCTCGCCCAGGCGTCGGGAATTTCGCTTGATGCCATCTTCAGCCCCGAGCATGGCGTGACCGGCACGCTTGATACCACCGATATTGCCAACGCCAAAGATGCGGCGTCGGGAATTCCGGTTTACAGCGTCTATGGCCCGACCGACGCCGCTCGCCGTCCATCGCCCGAGATTCTGAAGGCTCTCGATGCGGTTGTAGTGGATATTCAGGACGCCGGTGTGCGCTTTTATACCTACGAAACCACGCTGGGATATTTTCTGGAAGCCGCCGCTAAAGCCGGGATTGAGATCATCGTGCTCGACCGCCCCAACCCGATTACCGGCTCGTTAATCCAGGGCCCGGTGCCTGATTCCGGGCGCGAGAGCTTCACCAATTATGACGCCTTGCCTGTACGGCACGGCATGACCATGGGCGAACTGGCTAAACTGTTCAACGAAGAACATCACATCAACGCCCGCCTGCAGGTGATTCCCATGGAAGGCTGGATGCGCGGCGACTGGTACGATTCGACGGGATTCACTTGGACGAACCCCTCGCCGAATCTGCGCAGCCTGACCGAAGCCGCTTTGTATCCTGGCGTCGCTCTGGTCGAAGGTACGAACGTTTCCGTCGGACGCGGCACCGACACGCCCTTTGAAGTGCTGGGCGCGCCCTGGATCAAAGCGCGCGACCTGGCGCAATCTCTGAACGCCCGCGAAATCTCCGGTGTGCGTTTCATTCCAATCAACTTCACCCCCAGCGCCAGCAATTACGGTGGAGAAAAATGTGAAGGCGTGAACATCATTCTCACCGATCGCAACGCTTTCGATGCGCCTGAGCTGGGCGTCGAATTGGCATCCGCCCTGCGCAAGCTGTATCCGGATCAATATCACATCGAGCGCATGATCGAGTTGCTAGCGAATCAGGCCGCGTTCGATGCGATTTTGCAAGGTGAGGATCCGCGCCGCATTGCCGAAGACTGGCGCGAGCCCCTGGAAGCATTTCAGCAGCTCCGCCAGAAATACCTGATTTACAAATAGGAAGTGGATGGTCTCTGTTCCAACGTGCTGTCGAGCGCTCGACTGGATCGCCCGGCGGCTGTCCCCACGCGGGTTCCAGGGACGCGAGACATCGTCCCCTGCGGAGAAATCCGTGCTTTCCATCCCGCTTTTCGCTAGAATAGTGGCGCTCCAACGCTGCTTTGCGGAGAAGTAGACCGAATGGAAATTCTTCAATCCCGCCGACCGTCGCCCAATCCCTTTTATCGTTGCGCGGGGCCAAACTGCGGCCTGCTCAAAGGCGCGAGCGACCGCTGGTGGCTCATCTGGACTTCGTTCGGCGATTTCAACCGCCCGGTGATGTACTTGTGCCCGTGGGACGAAGAAATCGCCGCCCGCGAAGGCACCCTGCACGTCTGTGGCGAGCAATGCGCGCAGAAGCTGCAATCGCAGTTCATGGGGAACGTGATTGAAAACGAACTTAAGCGGTCCGCTCTTGGTTCGCGCCGGTGAAGCGGCTTCGGATTCTTCCCGTGCATCATACTTACACTGAGGTTCGTTCCCTGATGCGCATAGCGATCATCACGTTTTTGTTGACAACTCTCGCGTGGACGCAAGCTCCTACTGACCTGGCTTCCCATGCTTCCAGTACATTGGCGATTCCCGCTGGGACCAAGGTTCCAGTCGCGCTGAAACATGCCATTTCGACCAAGAGCACGCGTGAAGGCGATGCCGTATATGCAGAAACGACGTTTCCGGTTGTGGTCAGCGATCGCGTACTGATCCCGGCCGGTACGTACGTCCAGGGACGAATCAGTCACATCCAGCGCGGCGGGCGCGTCAAGGGCCACGCCGAAGTGCTGATGCACTTCACCACGCTCATTTATCCCAGCGGCTACACCGTTCTCCTCCCCGGCGCGGTCGAGAACGCTCCCGGCGTGGATAAGACCAACGTTAAAGATAGCGAAGGCACGATCCGCAGCGACAGCCAGACGGCGGAAAAAGTCGGCACGATTGCGACATCCGGGGCGACCGGTGCCGTCATCGGCGGGGCCACGGAAGGCGGCAAAGGTGCATTGATCGGAGCCGGTGTCGGCGGCGCGGTGGGGACCGCGATCGCATTGCTCACGCGTGGCAATGACGTGAAGCTCGATGCCGGAACGACGCTGGAGATGGTTATCCAGCGCGAGGTGCCGCTCGATGCGGCTCGCATTCCCGCGACTTCGGGCCTTGCGGCGAAGTGAGACCACGCGGGCGGGGCGCCCGCGCCACACCTCTATTTCAACGTAAACATCACGTTGACGTGCGCCGTCACGGTGACGGTCTGCGGCGTGAACTGCTCCGTGGGGGCTGGCGCCGCTCCCATCGCCTTCACCATCGGCTGCATCATGGGGCTGATCCGCGGATTCTCGAAGGTGTCCACTGAGGCGTAGCTCAGTTCGCCCAGAGCACGCCCTCCGGCGCGGGCCACCGTTTCGGCCGACGCTCGCGCATGGCGGTACGCATCTTCAACTGCTTTGTTTTTCGCCGCGTCCATGTCTTCCAGCGTGTAACTCAGCGACTGATCGCCGGTAATGTCAGCGGTTGAAAGCTGCTGCACGATGGGCGCAACCTTGGTGAAATCCTTCAACTTCAGAGTCACCGCCGAGTTCACCTGATACGCGACCAGCTTGCGCTTGGCAGGCTTGTAGTCGTAAACCGGCTCAATGGAGAAAGCTCCGATCTGGGCGGCTTGCGGCTCGATTCCGTTGTCCCGCAGAATCTGCCGAATCTGCTCGGCTGCCTTCGAGGCCCGGTCAAAGGCTGCGCGCGAATTGTCTTCCTGCGCGGAAACGTTGAACTGAATGACCGCAGTATCCGGATTGGCCTCGTATTTTCCGTCGGCGCCCACATAAACCGTATTCGCCTGCGCCGTGACCGTGGGGCGATCCTGCGCATAGGCAAGCGCACCCAGCGCCAGCAAGACCGGCAGAAATCGGCTGATGATTTTCATCACGTCCTCCCGAATGCCCGCAAACACACGTTATACGCTCTCGACTAGTTCTATACAAAGAACGCCGGATTGGCTCAATCTTGCGGGTGTTTCGTTGACGCCGACTGGCCGGCGCGTGTCTGTTGGGCTCTCACAAAATTGTCAATTTTGGGGGATCTAGCCTTCTTGATAGCTAACCAGTGGCCGACAACGCGAAAAGGGCTGACTGACGATCTCGTTTCGTAGTAAAGTAAGCATCTCTCCCCGGCGGATCGGGCTGTGTGGTCCGTTCTGCACTGACCTCAGAAGAGGCAGCTTCCATGAGAACCGGTCCGTGCCGTGGCAAACTAGCCCTTACGTTGGCGACACTCCTCGCCATCAATATGTTGGGAGGCCTCGCCGACGCACAAGATGGGGGCTACCGGATCATCCACGATTTCGGACAACGCGCACACGACGGATGGGACCCTATCGGTCTGCCCGCCGTCGCTAAGAATGGCGATCTGTATGGGGTAACTTTTGGCGGTGGCCTCTACAATTGGGGGACGGTATTCAAGCTCACCGCACCGCAAAGCCAAAGTGGGATCTGGGCGGAAACAAAACTCCACGATTTCCCCAGCTTGAACCAGGAGTTCCCAACATCGTTAATCATCGGTCAGGACGGCGCGCTATACGGCGCTGGCGGTGGCCCCAGCACTCGTGGCTTCATTTTCCGAATGACTCCACCCAGCGCTCGTAACCGGCAATGGATTTATGACGTTCTCTACACGCTCAAGTCTCGTTATGACGGAAGTGCGATCCAAGGCAACCTTGTGTTCGATGCACAGGGAAATCTCTACGGTGCCACCGAGCTTGGCGGCGATGCTTACTGCGAGCAGGTAGGCTGTGGCAACGTCTTTGAGTTGCAGCGGCCAACGAGGAGAGGTGGAAAGTGGCACTTCAAGGTGCTGCATACATTCACGGGCAAGCCCGATGGAGCCGAACCCTTCGCGGGAGTGACTTTCGATGACAAGCATAACCTGTACGGCACAACTTTTCGGGGGGGGCGTGAACGATTGGGGCGCTGTCTATCGCCTGAGCCCGCCAACGGCTGGGCACCAATGGAAAGAGTCCGTGATCTACTCCTTTGATCAGAGCAATCGTGGCATCATCAGCCCCGAGGGTCCCGTAGCCTTTAATAGCTCCGGAGTGCTCTATGGAACGACAGCGCTAGGAGGTGACCCGAATTGCCAGGGAGGATATGGCTGTGGTGTAATCTTCCAGCTTTCCCGATTTCTTCAAAAAAATAAACCTTGGACGTATTCGACTGTTTATGATTTCAAAGGTGGCAATGACGGTATCGAGCCAACGGGCTATATGGCATTCGATAGTAAAGACAACCTCTATAGCACGACCAATCGTGGAGGCGAGGCGCAGGGCGGTATTGCCTTTCGTCTGAAGCCTGGGACTGAAAACAGCACGTCGTGGACCGAAACTGTGCTACATTGGTTTCCGAAGACCAAGAAAGACGGCTTTGATCCTATCGGTGGTCTGACTTGGGGCAAGTGGGGCGAACTCTATGGCGTAGCATCAGAGGGTGGGATTGGCTGCCAAACAGGCTGCGGCACGGTGTTCGTGATTAGCCCCTAGAACCCGGCACAGCGGTTGCAGATTTGCATTGCCGGTTTTACGCCCCCCGCTACAACACGGAAGAATCTCTTCCTACGAACCTTTCGCCACGGTGTAGGCAAAACGATTGATCTGCGCCTCGATATCTTTGCGCAGGTCGCCCCAGATATTTTCCGGCATGGAAAGGAACGTCTTTACGACTTCGGGATCGAACTGGCGGCCGGACCACACTTCAATTTCCTTGCGCGCTGCGGTAATGGTCTGGGCTGCGCGATAGGGCCGGTCCGAGGTGATTGCATCGAGGGTATCTGCCACGGAGAAAAGCCTTGCCCCGAGTGGAATCTCCTCGCCCTTCAACCCGCGCGGATATCCGGTGCCGTCGAAGCGCTCCTGATGCGAATACACAATCTCCGCTGCCTCGGCCAGGAAGGGAATTTTCTTCAGCATCTGAAATCCGCGATAGCAGTGCTCGCGCATGACGGCGATCTCATCGGGTGTAAGCGCGCCCGGCTTGCGCAAGATTGCATCCGGAATCGCCATCTTGCCGATATCGTGCAGGAATGCGCCGCGGGCAATCACGGCAATCTGATCCTTTGAAATTCCCATCGCTCTTGCGATGGCAATCGTGAACGCCGTAACTCGTTTGGAATGGCCTTCGGTTTCCGCGTCTTTCAGATCGAGCGCATCGCCCAGCGCTTCGAGTGTAATGTCGTAGGAACGCTCCAGCGTTCCCATGGCATTGCGCAGTTGCTGCGTGCGCGCGGCGACCAGGGTCTCCAGATTGGTTTGATAGGCCCGGTTCTCCAGCTTTAACCGCCGATTCTCCAGCGCCCGTTGCACTGTCGCCAGCAGTTGCTCGCGCTCGAAAGGCTTGAGCAGGTAATCGTAGGCGCCATTGCGAATCGCGGCCAATGCGACAGAAATATCGTGGACGGCGGTAACCATCACGACCGGCATGTCCGGGAACTTCTCTTTGGTGCGCTCGAGCAGGCCAATGCCATCGAGGTCGGCCATCATCAGATCGGAGAGCATTAGCTCGAATTCCTCTCCCGACTCGAGCACGCCCAGAGCCTTCATGCCGGAAGAAGCCTGCCGGGTCTTGAAGTTGGCAGCCGCCAACATGGAGCAGACGATCTCCCGGATGGATTCTTCGTCGTCAACGACAAGGATGCGCTCACCCGCCATGGATGCCCTCAGTGTACCGCGAAACTTGTTCCATTTCCGGGTTCCGAAAGTAATCGTCCCGATGGGGAAACCCACTCGGGAACCCGGGGTGCCATGTTATTAACAAATCAGCGATAAAAGCCCTCAGTCTGCGATGAATAGCTCTGTCTTGTTTGCGGGACACGCCTTCGGCGAGTTAGCCGTTCCCAGGATGGTGGCGGTGGAATCGGCTACCCTCATCATCCTGGCGGCGAGCCTGTTGGTCTTCCGCACCTTCCGCGAACGCTATCTTCTGGTCTGGATTCTGGGCTGGCTGGCATATTTTGTCTCCGGCTGGACTTTGCATGGCGTGGCCGCCGGCGCGAACCCGCGATCGCTGGTAGCGGTTTCGCAATCGCAGTTTGTGTTGGCCGTGGCATTGTTCGCGGCCGCAGTTTTCGTTTACTCCCACGCGCGGCGGGCGCTGCCGCCGCTGGTCGTGTTCTCGGTCGGACTGATCGCCTTTGCTGCCGCGCGCGCCCTGTTGTGGCCGGATTCTTACAATCTCCGGCTGGCGCTCGAAATCGGATACCGCCTGATCGCGGTAATTGCAGCGTTGCAGGTGATCCACTTCCGCTGGGCGCGCTGGGAAATCGGTTCCTGGCTGTTGAGCATCAGCCTGCTGCTCGTCCATCTCGATTGGGCTCCGGTAACCGCGCATTTGCCTCCCGGCTCGAACCTCGCCTGCGATCTGCTCTTTGGCTTCAGCATGTTGCTGGTGGTCTTTGACGATTCCAAGATGCGCACCCGCCGCCTGGGCGTGCTCAATGCTCTTACCACCAGCATCACGCGGGCGCAGCAGCATGGGCCGATGATGGAGACCGCGCTGGCCGAACTCAAAGGTCTGATGGGTGCGCAGGCGGCATGGTTTCGCCTGCTCGAAGGCGGCAAGCTTGTCATCGCCCAGCAGATCGGATTGTCCGCGGATTTCGTCCGGGACCGTGGATCGGTGGATCTGGATGAAACCCGCAAAGCCATCGTCGCCGAAAGCGTTCCCATGGTCATCGCGACTTCGACTGCCGCTGATACCATCCGCCCGCATTTGAGGCGCGAAGGTTTTCATCACATCGTCACGCTCCCGGTGCTGGGGAAGAAGTCGGTGATCGGAACATTATCTCTTGGGGTTCGCCACCGCCTTTCCTACACGCCCGATGAAATGGAGTTTCTGACGACCAGCGCCCACCAGCTTGGCCTGGCAGTGGAAAATCTTCATCTCGTCGAACAGATTCTCCGCTCCCACCGGCAGTGGGCCAACACATTCGATTCCATTCAGGATTTAGTGCTGGTGCATGACGCGGACTTCCGCATCGTCAAGGCTAATCATGCTTTGTTACAGCGGCTAGGCCAGGCTCCGGCCGATATGACCGGGCAACTGTGCGAATCCGCCTTGCCACGCACGGGCAATTGGCGAGGCTGCCCATACTGCGTTCGCGCCGGCGATGGTTACTACGAAGCCGCCGATCCCTGCTTTGGCGGCTATTCCATGATCTCGACTTCGTCCTACACCGACCAGGGCAGCCAGCAGAAGGGCACCATCCACGTGGTGCGCGATGCCACCGACCGCCGCGTGGCGGAAGAAAAGTATCGTCAGCTATTCGAGCAGGCCCAGGAAGGCGTTTTCGTCGCCACCCACACGGGCCAACTGCTCGAGTGCAATGACGCCTTCATGCGCATGCTCGGATACAGCAACCGCGAGGAACTGATGGCGGTGGACCTGGATACGCAACTCTACGCCTCCGCCGAGCAGCGTGAAACGTTTCGCCGCGAAATCGAGCTGCACGACTATGTCCGCCACTTTGAAGTGGCCCTGCGCCGCAAAGACGGCACGATCGTCACTGCGCTCGAAAGCAGCTTCCTTACCCGCGATGCCGGCGGAAAAATCGAACGCTATCAGGGCTTCCTGCTCGATATCACCGAGAAAAAACGCGCGGAAGACGAAATTCGCCGCCGCAATCGCGAGCTGAACGCGCTTAACGCCATGGCGGTGATCGCAACCCAATCGTTTGATCTGGACGAAATCCTCAATCTCACGTTGCGCCAGGTCATCTCGCTATTCGGCGCCGAAACCGGCTCGATCTATCTGGCCGACGCGCACGAGGTGACCTTCCGCCGTCGTGCTGCCTGGGGCCAGCGCAGTGCGGATCGGGCCCGTTTCTCAGAAATCAGTTTTCCCGGCGGCTTTGGCGATCTTGTCACTCGCTCCCGCACCGAAGTGCTCACGGCGGAATACCTGCCGCACCTTCCGCCGCTGGTTGCGGACTTTATCCGCGCCGACGGCCTGAACGCCTGGATTTGGGTTTTGCTGTGGAGCAAAGACCAGCCCATGGGCATCATGGGCATCAGCAGCAGCAAGAACCGCGAATACACCAGCAACGATGAGAACCTGCTCGTCGCCATCGGCCGCCAGCTCTCGACCACGGTTGAGAAAGTCCGCCTTTACGAAGAAACCTGCCGCGCCTACGAGGACCTTCGTAAGACACAGGAACAGCTGCTGCAGAGCGAGAAGATGTCGGCCGTCGGCCAACTGATTTCCGGCGTGGCGCACGAACTGAACAACCCCTTGACCGCAATCTTGGGCTATGCGCAACTGCTTGAAAGCGAAGGACTAAGCGAGCGCGCCGCCGAGTTCGTCAGTAAGCTGTTCAAGCAGGCGCAGCGTACCCATCGGGTGGTACAGAATCTCCTGTCTTTTGCCCGGCAGCGCAAGCCGCAAAAGCAGCAGGTGGATGTGGGCAAAGTGCTGGATGAGACGCTGGCATTGCGCGACTATGACCTGAAAGTCAACAACATCCAGTTGGAACGAAAAATTGAGCCGGGCCTGCCCGCCGTCGTTGCCGATCCGCATCAACTCGAACAGGTGTTTCTCAACATCATCAACAATGCAGTAGATGCCATGCTGGACGCAGGACACGGCGGGGTGCTGAGAGTTTATGTCTATGCCAACGATGGGCATGTGCATGCGGAATTCCATGATTCCGGCGCCGGTATTAAAGAACCGAATCGTATTTTCGAGCCGTTCTATACCACGAAAAATGTGGGCAAAGGCACCGGGCTGGGCTTGAGCATTTGCTATGGGATCATCAAGGAGCACAGCGGCGAGATTTCCGCCCGCAATCGCGATGATGGCGGAGCCATCATCGAGGTGCGCTTGCCGGCAGCCGAACCGGGGGTGGCCACCGAAAAAACACCCGCCACACCGCGCCGCGAACAGGCCATCGAAGGCCGTGTCCTGCTGGTTGAAAACGAAGAGGCGGTCCTCGAATTCGAGCGCGATGTGCTTGCTGGCGCCGGGGCCGAAGTGGTTACGTCAATGAACCCCGACGACATGAAAGCTCTGCTGGGCAGCCAATCCTTTGACGCCATCATTATGGACGGCAAAATGCCCGGCGGCTGGGGCCCGACGGAAGTCTTCCGCTGGCTCGGCGAAAACTCTGCCACCCTGCAACATCATCTGCTGTTCACTTTTTCCAGCGTCGCCGAACCCGATGTCCGTGGTTTTCTTCAGGAAAACAATATTCCGTATCTGGTGAAGCCGTTTGAAGTGGCGGATCTGATTGCTCACGCCCGCCGCCTGCTGCAGAAGGCGCAAGCCGCCTCGACAGCGAACTAGCCTCGTCCAGCTCCAAAACGAATTTCAATATGCAGGCTTGCGTAATCTCGGCCGAAGCGGGAAGATTTGCCGCGTGAAGACTTGCCATAGGACTGGTAATGATTTTCTATCGAGTATTGCCGGACTTATTCGTCGGCCCGGATTCTCGGGACCCAGATGAATTTCCAGGCCCACGCCATCCGGGCAGCGAACAGGGGAAGAAAAACCTGGACTGAATCGCTGAGCTGGCGACGGTTCACTTCTTCAGAATTGGATTGTATCCGTCGCTGATCAGTTTGCCGCGCATCGCTTCCGCATCTTTGATGTCGCCGTACGGTCCTATCTGCACGTGGAACAGCTTATCTGCTGCGGCGTTCGATGAGGCAGCATAATCTTTCTTCTTGAGCGCTTCCACCAGCGCTTCGGCGTCTTCCTGCTTGCTGACGGCCGCCACCTGAACGTAGTAGCCGCTGGTCGCGGGTACGGCAGTCGGATCGGCTGAAGTATTCTTCACATCGAGCGCGGTCTCGGGCGGATTACTGTCGGTCCCATTTTCCTTGTTCTGAGCGGGTGTGAGCTGGCTGTCGGCGCTCTTGTCGGCCACGGCTTTGTAGAACGTCATATCCGCGGGCGGAGCTGTCTCGCTGGAGGCCTTAACCGCGGTGGGCCGAACGCCGCCTGTGGTTACGGTGACGCCCGGCGAAACCTCTGCCACCCCAGGCTTGGCGGAGTTCTTACCCAGGGAAAATCCCATGCTGAAAAACAGAGCGCAGATCACCACCAGGCCAAAGAAAAGCGCCAGCATTTTGCCCGTCCCCAGCGTGATTTCGGTGTCTTCCGATGTTGCCGTCGGCATTCGCACCTCGTTTCAGGATCTGTTCTAGCTCTTTACCCCGGGTTGCGCACCATCTCTGTCGCTCTTGCCCAAAAGTTTCTGAATTCCCGAGAAGAAGTCCACCGGGACAGGGAAGACCACGGTGGTATTTTTCTCTACTCCGATCTCGGTCAACGTCTGCAAATATCGCAATTGAATGCTGACGGGTTCGGTTGCCAGCAGCTTGGACGCATCCACCAGCCGCTGCGCCGCCGAGAACTCGCCTTCGGCGTGAATGATCTTCGACCGCTTCTCACGCTCGGCCTCTGCCTGCTTCGCCATCGCGCGCAGCATGGACTCGGGCATATCCACCTGTTTCACCTCCACATTCGCGACTTTCACACCCCACGGGGCAGTGTGGGTGTCGAGGATGCTCTGCAGGCGCAGATTGATCTTTTCGCGATGCGCCAGCAGTTCGTCCAGTTCCTGCTCCCCCAGCACCGATCGCAAGGTCGTCTGGGCGAACTGCGAGGTCTGATAAACGTAATTGGAAACTTCGACCACCGCTTTCCGCGGTTCGATCACACGCAGAAAAATCACAGCATTCACTTTCAGAGTGACGTTATCGCGCGTGATGATGTCCTGCGGAGGCACTTCCAGCGCTTCCTGCCGCAGTGAGACGCGAACCATGCGATCCAGCGGCGCAAACACAAGGATGATCCCCGGCCCCTTGGCCTCCGGCAGCAGTCGGCCCAGGCGGAAGATCACGCCGCGCTCATATTCCGCCAGAATTTTGATCGAGCTGAGAACGTATAAGGCGACCACAATGATGACGATGGTTGTGAAACCGAACCCAAGTTCCATCTCAGCCTCCAGCGTGAATTGTAGGAATGCTCCTGGGGCGGATTGTATCGCAAATCCGGGCAGGGAAGCGGTGATTCCGAAGCCAGTGGGGTGTCAGGTCGGATGCCGTGGGGTGCAGAGACTAACCGGCCGATAAGGCGCAAATTTCACGCGAAATTCACCTATGTGTGGTACTATTTAGCCCATTTTAAACGAGGAGGACAGTATGGGCGCCCAGCGATACAGACTAGCTTCCCGGATGACGTGGTTTCTCACCGTTGCAGCGGCGGCGGTTGTGTTTTTCTCTGCTCTTGCGCCGGCACAGGTTTTTCTATACGGCCGCGCTGGTTTTCCGATTGGCAGCACGAACAACTACAACAGCAACTATTATCTGGTCGTCGCGGATTTTAACGGCGATGGACGCCCCGATTTGGCAATTTCAGATACTTACAACAATTGGATTTCTGTCCTGCTGGCGACCTCTAACGGAGGATACGTAAGTGGTGGCACCTATGCAACGGGGTCATCCCCAACATCCCTGGTAGCGGCTGATTTCAACGGTGATAAGAAGCCTGATCTCGCCGTGGTAAATCAAAATACGGGAACCGTCTCCATCCTGCTGGGCAACGGCGATGGCACATTCCAGAGTCACACTGACTACCCTGTCGGAGAGAATCCGGTAGGACTTGTTGCCGCCGATTTCAACAATGACGGAAAGATTGACCTGGCCACAATCAGTACGAGTGACAGCTCGATGGCAATCATGCTGGGTCAGGGCGATGGCACGTTTGAAGTGCAGGCGCTTATCCCGGTCAGTGCCGGCCCGGAGTTACTTACAGCCGGGGATGTAAACAATGACGGCAAGATGGATCTGATCACATCGTCCAGCTACAGCGCTGTAATCACCGTTCTGCTGAGCAAGGGGGACGGTACCTTTACGCAGGTGGCGTCCCAAGGGCTAAGCTACCCGAGTTCGTTAACCGTAGGAGATTTCAATCGCGATGGAAAGTTAGACTTGATAACTGAAAGCTATAGCTCCACCTATCTTTCGCTCGGCAACGGCGATGGAAGTTTCCAGAGTGCCAGCCAGATTACCAATGCTCCTTACGAGTATGAAGCGGGCGTCCTGGCGGGGGATGTGAACCACGATGGCAAGCTTGACCTGGTCTTGAACGGAGTCTGGATTATGCTGGGCAACGGCGATGGCACATTCGAGAATCCGGTGCTATCGCCCGCTGCGACGAATCCGGCAGCGATCTTCGATATCAATGGGGACGGGGAACTCGATCTTGTGAATGTCACAAATTCAGCCACGGTTGCCGTCCTCCTCGGTAACGGGAGCGGCACGTTCATGGATCTGCGGACCGTCCCCTTGGCATCCGGCACCAACTACGCCGGCGTGGGCGTGGCCGCTGATTTCAACGGAGATGGCAAACTGGACATGGCAGTTACAGAACCAACCTATCCCAATGCCCAGGTATCGGTCGAGCTGGGCAAAGGCGACGGCACCTTCAAGAAACCCATCGTCTCCAGTCTGGCGACAGATTCGACGAACCTTGTGCTTGCCGGCGATTTCAACGGCGATGGCAAGTCGGATTTGCTGGCCCTCGACGACAATAACAACGGGTTTGAAGTGCTCTTTGGGGCCGGGAATGGAAGTTTCGGAACCCCGGTGGACACTTCACTGAGCTACAGCATCTACTCGTTGGCAGTCGGAGATTTCAATGGTGATGGAAAGGCTGACGTGGTTGACACCGTTAACAGTTACTACGGTTCAGCGATGAATGTTTACCTGAGCAATGGAGACGGAACCTTCAGTCTTGGCCAGCAGTATGTTGTGTATGCCTCTTCGTACGTGACGGTGGCTGATGTTAACCATGACGGCACCCTGGATCTCATCGTGGTTGGGACCGACAATGGCCAATACAACCTGCTGGTGTTTCTCGGCAAGGGCGATGGAACATTCCAGAACCCCATCTTCGGCCCGAGCGACACATACACCTCACAAGCCGTTGTAGCGGACTTTAACGGAGACGGCAAACTCGACATCGCAGTGGGTGCGTCCGATTATCAGTCTGGTGGTATTGCATTTCTTGCCGGAAATGGGGACGGCACATTTGCTGCGCAAGTTTATTCCGACTCCGGCTACGGGTTTTCCGGGGCCCTTCTCGCGGCCGACTTTAACGGTGATCACAAGCTCGATTTGCTTGCGCCTCCCGGCTACAACTCAGGGACGGTGATTATGGTTGGCAACGGCGATGGTACGTTTGGCGCGCCCCAGGAATACGATTCGTACAATCAATACTTCAGTGCCCTGCCTGGCCTGTTCGGTGATTTCAACTCCGATGGTGTGAGCGACCTCGGCATCCCTGGCGGGACAACTAACAACACTCCAGTCGTCTTTCTCTATCTGAGCACTCCAACTCCGCTACTCTTCCCGAATGCTCTGAATTTCGGTTCAGTGCAGGTGGGCAAGACCAGCGCGCCCAAGAAAGTGAAGCTCACCAACAGCGGGAACTCTGAACTCAAGATCTCCAGCATTACCGTGACTGGAGATTTCCTGGAGCACAACAACTGCGGTAAAGGGTTGGCGATCGGCAAGAGTTGCACCCTGCAAGTTTCGTTCAAGCCGACCGCAAAGGGATTGCGCAAGGGCGACGTGAGTGTCGCGGACAACGCGCCCGGGAGCCCGCAGAAGATTGCGCTTCAAGGTACGGGCAAGTGATTTTCAGGTTCTGAGGCGGCCTACGGGGTTTTCGCCAGGCTTTCAGCGGCGGGGGTCCGCGCCGTGGCCGCCTCGACCCTTAACCGCAGCCCATCCACCTCGCGGACCACAACTTGCTGGCCGGCGGGGATGCCTGCCGAGGACATAGCATCCCACAGTTCGCCGTGGATGAAAACCTTCCCCTGCGGCGCCAGCGCGGTCTGCGCCACGCCCATCTCGCCGATTAATCCCTGCGATCCAGTCACAATTTTGTTGGCGCGCGCCTTCATGGCAATGGTCATCAGGAAAACGGTGATGATCCCGAGCGGAATGCTGACCGCCAGCGCCGTCAACAGATGCACACGCATCTCGGGGATCGGCGCATCTACCAACAGCAATCCGCCGAGCGTCAAAGTCACAATGCCGCCAATCGCCAGAACACCGTGCGTCGCGAACTTCGCCTCCAGCGCGAACAGGATGAAAGAGGCGAAGATTAGAACCACGGCAGCGAATCGTGTGGGAAGCAAGTTCAGGGCGAAAATCGCCAGCAAAATGAAAACCACTCCGACCGTCCCTGGCACAACCGCGCCGGGATGATTGAACTCCGCATAAAGCGCGAGCGCTCCCACCGCCAGCAGAATGAACGCAACGTTGGGATCCATCAGATACGCCAGAATCCGCTCGCGCAGCGTCAGCCCGTAGTCGCGAATCGGCACGCCGACCAGATTCAGCGTTACTGTCTCGCCATTGAATCGCCTCAGCGGTTTTCCCTGGATTTGCTTGAACAGGTCCTGCTCGCTCGCGGCCACATAGTCAATCAACTTCTGCGAAAGTGCCTCCTGATCGGTGAATGACTTCGACTGCCGCACCGCGCTCTCGGCTACTTCCACGTTGCGGCCGCGCTTGGCAACCACCGACCGCATCAGCGCGGCGGAGTCGTTTTCCATCTTTTCTTTCATCACGTCGTCGAGCTTGCCGCCGCCAATCGTCACCGGATGCGCCGCGCCCGTGTTGGTTCCCGGCGCCATCGCCGCCACGTCAGCGCTTTCGAGAATGAAGAAGCCGGCGGATGCCGCCCGGCTGCCGCTTGGCGTGACGTAGATAATGACTGGCACCGGCGACGCCACTATCTTCTCAATGATTTCGCGTGTGGAATCCAGCAACCCGCCTGGGGTATTGATCTCGATCAGCAGAGCCTGATCTTTATTGCGCTCCGCCTGGGCAATCGCCCGGTCAATATATTCCGTGGTGATAGGATGGATCGCGTCATTCACCGCGATTCTTAAGACGTCGGCAGAAGCCGATCCGATCAGAATTACGATCCCGGCGAGAATTCCCCAAAGAGAGCGCATGGTGATTACTCCGGCAGCGAGCCTTCCGCCGCCTTACTTATTGTCTCGCATCTCATGGGGAGACAGATCGAAAAATGATCCCGAGTTCCCGATATGAGGCTTACGCGCTCTTCCGCTCTGGCGGAGACTCCCGGTTCAGCTCATTCCAACCCGGCAGGTTCTGATCGCCGGTAATCAGTCGCGCTCCGCGTTCGTAAGTGAAATATGACCAGGCCCACTGAATCAGCACGATAATGCGGTTACGGAATCCGATCAGGAAAAAGATGTGGACGAACAGCCATGCCAGCCAGGCGATAAATCCTGAGATGTGGATTTTGCCGAACTCCGCCACCGCCGCGGCGCGACCGATCGTCGCCAGATTGCCTTTATCCAGGTAGTGAAAATCTTTGCGCGGCTCGCCCCGCAGATCGCGCTCAATATTTTTCGCTGCCGCTGTCCCTTCCTGCATAGCCACCGGCGCGACGCCCGGCAGCAACTTTCCATTCTTATCTTTAAGCGAAGCGAGATCGCCGATTACGAACACCTCAGGGTGACCGGAAATGCTCAAGTCGGAATTCACCTGCACGCGCCCGGCGCGGTCCGTTGTGGCGCCCAATTTCTTGCCGAGCGGCGATGCTGCCACACCCGCGGCCCAGAGAATCACAGCCGCAGGCATGCTGGTTTGCCCCATGCGCACCAACGCCGGCTCAACGCCCGTGACCATGGCGGAAGTGTGTACTTCAACTCCCAACCCGCGGAGTTGCTCTTCCGCGCTGCGCGAAAGATCGTCCGGATAAGTCGGCAGAATGCGCGGCCCGCCTTCCAGCAAAATGATCCGCGTGCGCTTGGGATCGATCGAAAGGAATTCTTTTGCCAGGGCACGATGCGCAATCTCCGCAAGCGTCCCTGCCAATTCCACGCCCGTCGGACCGCCGCCCACGATCACAAAATTCAACTGCGCTTGCCCTTCGCCGCTGGCAGCCTGACGCTCGGCCAGTTCGAAGGCCAGCAGCACACGGCGGCGAATTTCGAGCGCGTCTTCCACGGTTTTCAATCCCGGCGCCAGCGGCTCCCATTCGTCATGGCCGAAGTACGCGTGGCTCGCGCCCGCCGCCACGATCAGATAATCGTAAGGGACCTCGATATCCGCCAACTTCACCACACGGCGGGTGAGATCGAGCTCGTGCACCTCTCCGAGCAGGACTTCAACATTGCGCCGGCCACGCAGAATCCAGCGAATGGGCGCAGCGATTTCGCCGGGAGAGATTCCTGCTGTCGCCACCTGATACAGCAGTGGCTGAAACGTATGGTGATTCGTACGGTCAATCAGCGTGACCTGCACGCGCGCATGCGCCAGACGGCGCGCGGCGTTCAGCCCGCCAAAGCCGCCGCCGATAATCACCACTCGCGGGTTGGAGCTATTTTCCATGTACGTGCTTACGCCGGACCAGCCGCCATGTTGTATCCTACTACCACTAGATTCGCGTCATGGCCGTTAAGTCGAAGAGTTTTGTTGGCACACCCTTGCCAGAGAGACACGGCGAATCCACATGGCACCTCAGTGATTCCTTTCAGATCACGCTCGTTTTCCCCTTGATCATGGTCGCGGCCTGGACCATGCCCGGCTACGCCAATACCGTCGCCGTTGTGCTCGCAGTTTGCTTCATCCTGTGGTTTTCGGTGCACGGCCGTTTTTCTTTTCGCGAACTGGGTCTCGAGGGTTCAAGCCGCGGCACTGGCGTGATGTTCGTCTCCGCCGCGCTGATTGTAATCGCGCTCGTGATTGCAGGCTTCATCCTGGCGAAGATTGGTCCATCGCATCCGTTTTCAGCGAAGCGTTCAATCCTGTATGCGATCTGGGCGCTCTTGCAGGAATTCATCTTGCAGTCGTTTTTTTATCTGCGGCTGGAATCGCTTTTCGGGGGCCGGCGTGCCGTGTGGGTGGCGGCGCTGCTGTTCGCGCTGCCGCACATTCCCAGCCCAATTCTGACTGCGCTGAGTTTTGTCGGTGGCCTCTACTTCTGCGAACTGTTCCGCCGCCACCGCAATCTCTATCCGCTTGGCCTGGTACACGCGGCCATTGGGCTGACCATCGCGGCCAGCCTGCCGGACCGCCTGCTGCATCACATGCGCGTCGGCATCGGATATCTGGCATATCATCCGTAGGATCGCACTCGGCTATCCGGCGGATGCGTTAACATTGCCGGGAAAGGTGCGAGCGCAGGCTTTGCCGGCAAAGATACCCCAGCCACCCGCAAGTCAGCTGAACTTCGACGAGCGAACCTCGAAACTCGCTTCGCCCGGGAACCGGTCGCGCTGGCTTCACTCTCTTTTGCCGTCGGTCGCGGACTTGCTTTTCATCGCGCTGCTGTTGGCCTTGAGTTGCGGCGCACTGGGCAGGCTGCTGCTGCGCGATGGCGATACGGGCTGGCATATACGGAACGGCCAGCAGATTCTGCGCACGCACGCCATCCCGCGTGTAGATTCCTTTTCTGCCACTATGAGCGGCCACGCCTGGTACGCATGGGAGTGGCTGTACGATCTGCTGATCGCGGCGATCCATCAGGTATTCGGACTGAACGGCGTAGTGTTTTATACCGCAGCTATCATCGCTGCGACGTTTGTTCTGACGTTTTATCTGGCGATGCGACGGGGTGGAGGCCTTTTTTGCACGCTGTTTTTGGTCGTGCTGTCGCTGGCCGCATCCGCCGTGCATTTTCTCGCGCGGCCGCACGTAGTGAGCTGGCTGTTTACGGTCATCTGGTTCGAGCTGCTGGATTCCTCCAACCATCGTCGCCTGGTTTACCTGCCTCCTTTGATGCTGCTCTGGGTCAATCTGCATGGCGGATTCCTGCTGGGCTTCATGCTGCTGGGAATTTATTTGTTCGCCGGGATCGTCCGGTATTTTGCCGAGAAGGAGCAGCGGGCGGAATCGGCGTTTTGGCTGAAGCGGCTGAGCCTGGTGACGGCCCTATCTGCGCTCGCGACCCTTGTCAATCCTTACGGGTATCGGCTGCACATTCATCTTTACCAATATCTTTCCGATCGCTTTCTGATGGATCGCATCACCGAGTTCCGCGCTCCGGATTTCCACGGCCCAGCGCAGCAGTGTTTCGCAATTCTGCTGCTGATTGCGATTGTGACGCTGACCAGCGCTCGCCGGAAGCCACCGCTCGTTCACGTGCTCGTCATTTTGTTTGCCGCTTTCAGCGGCCTTTATGCCACGCGGAATCTGCCGACTTCGTCGTTACTGCTTGTCTTGCTGCTCGCGCCCATGCTCTCGCAGAGTGTTGCCGGCGCGGGAGACAACCCCGGTATCGCATCCTGGCTGCGCGGCTTGTTCTCGAACGTGCAGACTTTCGGTGCACGCATGTCGGCATTCGATCTCGAACTGCACAGCCACTATTGGTTGGTGCTGGTTTTCGCGCTCGGATTATGGGCCTGCGCGCATGGCGGAAGACTCGGTGCAACGCAGTTGTTGAACGCCTATTTCGATGACAAGCGATTTCCGGTGCGGGCGGCAGAGGTAATCGAGGGGAGAGGCATTCACGAGCCTATCTTTTGTCCCGATCTCTGGGGCGGGTACCTGATTTATCGCCTCTATCCGGAAACGAAGGTTGTTGTGGATGACCGCCACGATTTATATGGCGATGAGTTCTTCAAGGATTATTTGCGGATCGTCTTCGTCCAGCCGGATTGGAGCAAGCTGCTGGACGAGCGGCATGTGAATTTGATCCTGGTGCAGCAGGATTCATCGCTAGCCAGCATTCTGCGGCAAACGCCGCCGTGGGCACTGGTTTACCAGGACTCCACGGCGGCATTATTTGAGCGGAAATAAACTCACCCCTTATGACGAGAGATGTAGCCAGTGCAGCAGGCGGTGCCAGTAACTGCGAGCGGAGACTAACGGAAGCATGAACCAGTCCCGCCCCTCTCGAACGAAGCGAGTTTCAGCCGCGTAGCCTGTGGGGCTTCCGGGGGAGTTAATGTCTATCATGAGTGGTGATCCCCGCAGGGACCAGTCCGAACTTAGGTCGGCCTCCGGGGGATTTGGAAATACCCTAACATCGATCACGTTAGGCACACTGTCTGCGGAGCCGTGGAGCAAGCGAGCCAGGCCCGGCAGGGGGCCTGGGAAGCTGAGTGCTGCCTCATAATCCACGATCCGCGAGTCCGGCGGATCACGGTTGATGTAGCCGTCGGTGGCGCTTCGCCTGCCGAAATCATACAGGGTGTAGTGTGGCAGCTTCCAGTTCACAACATCGAGTTCAGCTTGCAGGACGTAGTCCCGGAACACGATTTTGCCCCTCGAGGTCGCGATCACGTCGGGACGCGTGTCCAGCGTATGTTCCTGTCCAGCATCATCCTGCCCGGTAATGTAAGAATGAATCAGGCAGTCCCCCGAAGCTGATCTAGCACTGTATATTTCCAGCGAGAGAAGGGGGCGTAGGCCCGCGGCGGAGTTGCCGATAAGGCGAACGTCTAGGCTTGACCCAAGGGGACCCAGACAAAACACGCTCGCGAGGGCGGCAGACCTTTTTCTTTCGGCATCACCCCAACTGTCGTTTACGTTGCGGACGAGACTAGAATCCGGACGCAGATCATTTACGTGCACGGTCCATTCGATTGTGAAATCCGTGGTCGGGATACTCCTCTTGATTCCTGCTTCCTTAACCTCCAACGCGGTTTTAGCTTCGGAATATTCCAGATGTCCGACTATTGTGATTAGGAACAGAGCCGCAGCGAGGCCCGTCCTGGCTATCCACAGCGTGAGTACTTTACCCGCGGTTCTCAAGTAGACGTAGACATAGATTGCGCTCAAGGCGAGCGCGGATGACAAAACCAAGACAACCGTCGGTGTTTTTTCGGCGATGAAAAGGGCCATGCCGGGGAAGTTTGCGATGACCAACAAAACCCAGTCTTTGACTTGGAATCGGGGATCGGAGCTGCTCAGACGTCCGCTGGCCGACTCCGCGGCGTTAAGCCTCTTACCCTGGCGTCTCCCCGCGCGATACCTGTTCTTCGTCATCTTCGACGAGATTGTACCGTACCCTGAATGCTACTGGCCCCCGGCGAATGAAGTGAAGGGCGCCATCAGTCTAATTCGGGCAATAATTTTACCTGGCTCGCCTTCCGCATTACGATATCGAACTTTTCGACCTCGGATGGTTCTTCTTTGATTGTCGGTCTCTTTCACAATCTTTATTTATCCTACCGAAACAGTAACTTCTTGACCGTTTATCCACAAATGAACAATGCCCAGATTACCTAAAGCAACTCTTGCCTTAAATTGTTCGTTTTCAAATGCAGCTTTCGGGAAAACCCAAAACCTAAATGATTCACCGGGCGCAACGTGCAATTCCTCAACGCCATCAGGTATCGGCCACCAGTTGTTTGCAATGCGCAGTTGAAGACATGTTCGAATGACCCCAGCATCCAGGCCACGAGCACCATTATCCCAGTTCAGGACTCTAATCTTGTACGAAATGTCTGTACAGTTCAAAAATTCGCATCTAGCCTTTTGTGGCCTGCTGGCAGGTTGCTTTCCGGGTTCTGGAGGTAACGCTATTTCTGCATAGGCAGTGATGAACCGAACCCACGAGGCATCCGCTCTGTTGATCGCTGGGATAATGCGCGGTCGCGCTGCGTTCTCCTTCGCTGCGCGAAGATCGGCTAGGGCTTCATCTCTGATCTGATGAGACCTATTTTCTTCAAATTCGTGTTGTTTCGTCAGGTGCTCGATCTGGGCCGTGGTCTCTTGTTTCGTCGTCGCAATTTCATCCTCTACTGCCGTCCGTTGCCGGGTTTTCAACAGAACGAACAAGACCGCACATGCCAATAGAATGATGACGATAATCCCAACCCGTCTAACTGACGGAGGACCTGCGGGACGATACCGATCATAAGCGTCGTATCCCAATGCAACCCATGTTATCAATAATAGGGCTACCCAAGCCGGCACTTTTGGAAGCGATGGATAGTGTTCAGCAATCACGGCATAAACCGACATTACGAGACCGATGACAGTCAGAATGATTCCGATAGTCACTCGATCACCGCCGACAATCCAGAAATAGATTCCGGTTGTGAACAGGATTGTTCCGTACCAAAACGTCGCTTCTTTGAAGGGCATGGCGTTATCCTACCCCCGCCGAAGTTGGGCTAGCAGGCATATTCTTGCCTTAATTCGTATCTATATTGAACCCCAGAATCGCGTTGACCTCAATCGGCTGATCGCCGCGCGAGGCCGCGCCGAACTTCCACTTGGAGAGAGCCGCGAGAACTCTGCTGGTCATCACCGCCGGTCCGGGCTCTAGCACCTGGGGGTTGCGAATCAGTCCAGTCTGCGTCAGAACGCAGGCAATCACGAGGCGAGCACGCGGCAAGCCAGCCGGCAGGTCGGTGCGCAGCGGCCGTGGCGCGGTCAGATCCTGCCCGTAGGGATGCTGGGTTGAAGCCGGGTCGGAGTATTGCAGGACCGCGGTGCCAAGCACGGTATCGAGGTAGATGGTGTAGACCTTGTCGCCCTTGAGCTTGCCGTAAAAATTGAATGCGCCGCCAGAGCGCGACGAAGCAACGATGGTGATTGCGGGACCATCTTTCCCAGTCGGCGATGCATGCGCCGGATCGGATGGCTGATTTCCGTTGACGCCGAAGCTCGGCAACGTGATTGTGTTCGCGCCGCCTTGGACAAACACTCCCGGCATTGCCGGTTTTCCTGCGGTTCCATTGCCGGCGCCGCCAGGACCGGGATAAGGAGAAATGCCTCCGTGGGCGGTGGGATCTGACCCGCGGCCGGTGCCTTCTTTGCCTGCGCCCGAGCCTTCGCCGGAAAAGCCGCTACCCGGGCCGTTTCCGCGCCCGATGCCGGATCCTCCGCCGGAGCCGCCAAGGCCGGGTGTTGATCCGCCAGATGGCGACATGGCCAGCGCCCCCGCTCCGCCGTTGCCCGGTACGCCGACTTTTGATCCCGGCTGGCTCGATACCACGATTCCGGTTCCGTTTCCGCCGCCCGCGTTGCTCGGCGGAGCAGCCACATCTCCGACATCTCCTGGTCCGCCGAACCCTCCTCCACGCCTGCCACTGCCCATTCCAGAAAGGCCGCCGCCTGAGGAAACACCCGGCGGCGGCGGAACCATGGCCGAGCCTTCGCCCAGCCCTGAAGTTCCCTGACGGCGGCCTGATCCCGCACCGACTTGAGCCGGCGGCGGCACGATGCTCGACGGAGTCAGGCTGGCGATCAGTTGAGTTCCATTCGAAGCGCCGTTCACTTGCACTGGCGGCGGGACGACTGCGGCATTCCCTGTGCCTCCGAACGAGTGTGGTTCGCTGGAAACGCCGACCACTTGCGCGGGAGGTGGAATCACTTGCTTCTGAAAATCACCGGGGCCAAATCCCGGTCCATTGGACTTGAAGTCGCGCGCGATTGCGGTGGGTGGCGGAGCGATTACGCTGCTTGCGGGCAGCGTGAGCTTGGGATGCAGATTCGTAACCTGCTCTGGCGCCGAAACCGGCGGCGGAATCACAGCTAGAGATTGCGAGCCGGGAACGCGCATCGAAGCCAGATCGCGCTGGGTCGCCGCGTTGGGGCTGGGCGGGACGACGGTCGCTGTCATGGCTGGTGCGGCGCGCAACTTCTCCGCCTGCACTTCCGGACTTGGCGGAATCACGGTCTGCGTCGTCGCCATCGCCCGCCGATTCGAACTTAAACCCTCCGAAGGCGCGGGCCCCGGGATAGACTTGAACGCCAGCAGATTGGCGACGGCCGAATCGGAGCGCGGCAAATTCAGCTTGGGGGCGTCCACGACTTGTTGCCGCGGCGTGTCTCCGCGAGCAACTCGGATGGTCTGAGTGCGATGATAAGCATGATGGCCGCCGGCGCGGCCCGAACGGCCCGACTGTGCGCCGCCGGCGTCTTCGGTTCGAGGCAGCTCGTCGCCGGAAAAATAAATGACATCGTACTTGGGCATCGGCGGTGGCTGGTAAGGCTGCATGCTGGCGAGCTTGGCGGGCAGCACGATCGCAATGATGAGCACAGCTGTCTCCAGCACCCAGGAGGCCAGCATTTGCCGATAAGGAAAGAGCCCGACCGGCGCCTCACCGCCCAGCGGTTCTGCTGAACGCTGCAGCGCAGGCCGGATCGCGCTGCGAAATTCCTGCCAGGGCGAGGACCATTCCACCAGGAGTTTGGGGGCGTCGTTCATGCCGGCCCCGTTCCCTGACGAGTTTCGAAAGCGATTTTGATTTCGTCCCCGATCATGCTCCCGCTGGCCTCGAGCGTATTGCTGGGCAGTTCGATTACCGACGCCGCACGCAGGCTCACCTTCGCCATGCGCCACGGCTTCAGATCCTTTTCCACGTGCACGATAAATTTATTCGCGTCCAAATAAATTACGTCAATCGGGAAGTTCATCGCCAGCGTGTGCACTCCGCGGCAGGGAACAATCCACAGGCCCTGGCCGGCGCTAAAATTCGCCGCCTGGGTGCCCATCAGGCCGCGCAACCGGGTCCAGTGCGTGTCGGCAACCGATAACCGCGTGGCCAGATACGCCTGCCGCGTGCGATTGAACGCATATCCTGTGGGGGCCGGTACCGACATCACAACTCCTGGATGCACTCCTTAACCGAAGGCGTTTTCACTTTCCCATCTCTGGCATCAGCGTCCGGATCAACTGAATCACGGCCGGCCCCAGAGTGACGAAGATGATCGAGGGGAGGACAAATAATACGAGGGGCACCACCATCTTAATCGTTGTTTTGGCAGCCTGCTCTTCGGCCCTTTGCCGCCGTTCGGTGCGCAGCGAATCCGAATGCACGCGCAAGGCCTGCGCCACGCTGGTACCGAAACGGTCTGTCTGAATCAATGTTCCCACCAGAGAGCGGATGTCGTCAACGCCGGTGCGTTCCACCAGGTTGCGCAACGCCTCGGCGCGCGGCTTGCCGGCGCGCATCTCCAGGTTCACCATGTGGAATTCGTCGCTCAGTTCGGGATGAGCATGATGCAGGTCGTGGCCTACGCGCATCATAGCTTGATCCAGCGCCAGGCCGGCTTCGACGCAGATGACGGTGAGGTCGAGGGCGTCCGGCAGGCCCAGCGTGATCCTGTGCTGGCGGTTGCGAATGATGCGCTTCAAGACAAACCGCGGCAAAAAGAAGCCGAAGCCTCCGACTCCGACCATCAACAGCGGGGAATTGACTCCGCTGACCAGAATTGCGAGCAGAATTCCGACCAAGGCGCAGGCCAGGCGGCTGCCGACATACACCGTCAAGTGGCGGGCATCGCGATAGCCCGCCTGAATCAGCCAGCGCCGGGTTCGCGAAACCTCGCTGGGAGAAAGCGGAAGCGCTTTGCTGAAGGGATCGAGCGCCTGCTCCAGCCGTTCTTTGAATGCCGGTTTCTCCTGCGGTTGCGCGCGTTGCCAACCCAGCGCTCGCAGGCGCGCTCCCAGCACCGAGGAAGGTGCGTAGGCCGCCGCGCCGAAGAAAAAAATCACCAGCACGACGGTCAGGAACACGACAATGGTCAGAATCAGTGCCATTCTCTAAACCTGAATCTGGATAATCTTGCGAATCACGAAGTAGCCGACGGTCTGCAGAAAAATGCCAGCCACTACCAGCGTGTGTCCAATGGGGTCGGCGAACAGCGGCCGGATAAACATCGGATTCAACATCAGCATGGCGATGACAATCAGCGGAGGCAACCCCATCAGCAACATCATGGTGAGCCGGCCCTGCGCCGTATAAACCCTCACCTGCCGCATGATCTTGAATCGCTCGCGGATCACATAAGAAAGGTTATCCAGAATCTCCGCCAGGTTGCCGCCGGTTTCGCGCTGCAGCATCACCGCTGTAACAAAAAACTTCACATCCACCAGAGGCATGCGCTCGGTAAGATTCATGAGGGCGTCGCGCACCGGTAAGCCGAATTTCTGCTCTTCGAAAAGTTTGCGGAATTCAGTAGCCACCGGCTCGGAAATTTCATTGGCGATGAGCTCCAGCGCAGTGGTGAAGGCATGTCCGGCACGAACGGCGCGCGCCAAGGTGTCAATGGCCTCGGGGAACAACTCCTCGAATTTCTGGAAGCGCTTGGTGCGGCGGTAGGAAGCGTAGGAATACGGCATAATTCCGCCCAGCACGATGCCGGTGAATCCAAAAAGCAGGGCCTGGTTGGGAGGCAGGGACCTTGCCATGAACAGCCCCAATGCCCCGCAGACCACCGCGCTGACGACGCAAAACATCAGAATGTTTCCCGCGCGCACATTTAGGTTGGCTTGCTCCAGCATGACCTGCAGGTTGGAGATCCAGGTGGAACGTCGCAGCAGGCTGTCGAGCGCGGGAATCTGGCTTAGATTCTCATCGCGCACCAGCGCCAATTCTTCGTCAGGCTCCTGCTCGGCCGCCTTGTCCACGGTTGCCAGCCGTTCCCGAAGCAGGCGAGCCTGAGCGCTGCGCTGGTCGAGAAGCGAACCGAGCACAAAAACAGCCAAGGCCACAACCACGAACACCAGAATGGCGACAATCGCAAGCATCGTCAGACTTCCATACGCGAATTAAACAACTCGGTGCGCAACCGGCAACCTGCGGTGGCCAGGCGTTCGGCGAATTTCGGCCGAATTCCGCTGGCCCGGAAAACTCCCCGCACTTTCCCACTCTCGTCAATGCCAAGCCGCTCAAAGACGAAAATATCCTGCAGAGAAATGACCTCCCCTTCCATGCCCGTAACCTCGGAGATAGATATCACCTTGCGGGTTCCGTCGGATAAACGTGCAATCTGCACGATGGCGTGAATGGCGGAGGCGATCTGCGCCCGCATGGCATGTTCTGGCAAGTTGAGATTGGCCATGGAGACCATGCTCTCCAACCGCGCCAGAGCGTCACGATTGGCGTTGGCGTGCACCGTGGTCAGCGAGCCTTCGTGGCCGGTATTCATGGCCTGCAACATGTCGAAAGCTTCTTCGCCGCGCACCTCGCCCACCACAATGCGGTCCGGGCGCATACGCAGGCTGTTGATGACCAACTGCCGCTGCCGCACCGCGCCTTTGCCTTCAATATTCGGCGGGCGGGTTTCCAGGCGCACCACGTGCTCCTGCTTCATCTGCAATTCCGCCGCGTCTTCGATTGTGACCACGCGCTCCGAATTCGGAATATAGCCCGAGAGTACGTTTAGCAGCGTAGTTTTGCCGGCGCCCGTTCCGCCGGAAATCAACAGATTCAGCCGCCCTTTCACCATGGCGGATAAGAGTTCGAGCATCGGCTCGGTGAGCGTCTTGTTCTCGATCATGTTGCGCGCCGTCACCGGATCGCGCCCGAAGCGCCGGATGGACAGACACGGTCCGTCAATGGCCAGCGGGGGAATGATCGCATTCACGCGCGAGCCGTCCGTAAGGCGCGCATCCACCATGGGCGACGATTCATCCACGCGTCTTCCTACCCGCGACACGATGCGGTCAATGATCTGCATCAGGTGCTGATCGTCTTTGAAGCTCAAGCCGGTAGGCTCGATCTTGCCCGCGCGTTCGACGTACACCTTGTCGAAGCGGTTGACCAGAATGTCGGAGACAGTGGGGTCTTTCAGCAACGGTTCCAGCGGGCCCAGTCCGAAAATTTCATCGAGGATTTCGCGCGACAGGCGCTCGCGCTCGGCGAAGCTGAGCGGCACTGCCTCGCTGTTCACGGTGTTGCGAATCAGCAGCAGAACTTCATCGCGGGCGGCATCGCCCGGAGAACGCCCCAGCTTTTCCAGGTCAAGCCGGTCCAGGATCTTGCGATGAAGGTCAGCCTTGACCTGTTGATACTCCGCCCTTTCGAAAGTCTGCAGATTCGACATGGGTCTGGTGGTAATGACTCAACACCTAAACGGTCTTGAATAGAGACCAGGCTTTTCGCTTCACGTCCAATTCGTTCTCGGTCAATCGCGCCGCAAGGCCGGCGAACGATCGAGCAATCTCAGTGTGCACCTGCTGCACGACCGGGATGCCACGGTCAATGGCAGTCGAAACCGCGAAGTACTGGTTCGGGATCTTCCACAACAGCTTCACGCCAGACGCGGCTTCGGCATCACTCTCGCTGAATCCCTGCATCTTGCGAAACCGGTTCAACACCAGTTGCACTTTCTCGCGTCCGCCGGTCTCTCCCAGATATTGCTGAACCCGCGCCGCGCTCCACAGGGAAGCGACATCGGTGTGCGCCACCATCAGCACGGTATGCGACAGGTTGCATACCAGGCGTGTGGTCGCGTCCAGGCGCGAGGATGCGTCCACCACCACGTAACGGTAATGACTCGCCATCAGGTCGAAGAGACGGGCAAATTCGGCGGTCGAAGGCTCGACCAGAACCGGTGTATTCGGCCCGGCGAGGAGTTGCAATCCACCTGCATGTCGGGTGGTGAAGCTTTCCAGGAGTGAGCTATCCAGGCGATGCAGGTTGCGGATGGCGTCCGCCATGCTGAACACGGGCTTCAAATTCATGTGCAGAGCGGCATGTCCCAGGGGAGCCAGGTCCACCAGGGAGGTGCTGCCATAGGCCGATTGCAACGCCAGGGCCAGATTCACTGCCACGGTCGTCGCCCCGCCGCCTCCTTTGGCGTTGACCACGGTAAACACCTTGCCCCGCGATCCCTCATGCCGGCCCTTGCGTTGCGTCGCGGTCAAACGCACAAACGCTTCCAGCAGGTCGGTGGTGGTGGTAGGTCGCTCGATGAATTCGCGAGCGCCGGCGCGCATGGCGCCCACGATGATTTGCGGGTGCGTCAGGCTGCCAATGGCAAAAACGGCCGGCTCCGGCAGTTCCTGACGGATCAGCTCGATGGCTCGTAGAGCGGGCTGCGCATTCTCGGCGGGAACGTCCACCAGTACAACCTCCGAATTCGCGCTCTGCACCCGGCGCATGGCCGGGTCGGTTGCCGCCACCGGGAAGGTCGCGCACGTGTGCACGACATGAGCCACGCTCGTGCCCTCGACCAGCACCTGCAACACGGTGCGCTGCTCGCTATCCCCGGCGATGATGACAACCGAAAGTTCGGGCATGAGTTGCGATTTCCCTTGGCACTGCAAGGAAACTGATCAAGCGACCGGCTGCAGATTGTTCCTTATTGTGACAGGAATTCCCGCCCTTGTCATCGCTTTTTGGCGCCGAAACCCGCACTGCACAAGCCTTCTCAGGTGCTCATAACTCCGGATCCAACTTGATCCGCCTTCGCCGCAACCTCAATTCCACGAGCACAATTTGCCGCATCACTTTCCGCCGCTCGCGGGTTTCGTCGCGTCAAACTTGCCTTTATCCAGGAACGGTTGCGGTCCGGTGGGCAGCGGAGGCTCCTGGGAATTCGGCGAAATGCGGTGTACCGTACACAAAACCATGAGCTCGGAATTGTTTTTCTGCACGTTCTTGCTCTTGAAAAAAGCGCCCAGGATCGGGATATCACCTAGTCCCGGTATCTTGTTCACGATGCTGGTCACGCGATTGTCGATCAGGCCGGCAATCACGAAGCTCTGGCCATCCTGCAGTTCGAACTCCGTATCCGCGCGGCGCGTGCTGAGCGCGGGCACGGTGAAGCCGGAGAGGGTCAAGGCGTCGGCGAAATCCAAAGTGCTGACTTCCGGCGCCACCCGCAAATGGATATTCCCATTAGGCATGATTACCGGCGTAAACTGCAATCGCACACCGAACTCCTTGAACGCGATGGTAACCGAGGCAAAGCCCTGCCCGGGCTGTACAATCGGAAAAGGAAATTGACCGCCCGCCAGGAAACTGGCTTCCTTACCATTGACGGCAATCAGATTTGGCTCGGCCAAAATCTGCAGCAGATTCTTCTGCTGTAAGGCCTGCACCACCGCGCCAAAGTTGATGTCGCTGCGGAACAGGAACAAATTCAGAGCATTGGTGATGTTGATGGTCGGAGGCGTGCTGGTGACCGAGGTTGAGGTCGTGGCCCCGGCGGTCGTGGTGGTGGCGGAACTGGTGGAAATGGATGAGCCGCCATATTGTCCGGTGCTCAACGTGCCCGTCGTATGTCCAGTGCCGGGAGTAAAGAAGTTAACCCCAAGTTGAGTAACCGCCGTGCGATCTACTTCCGCGAACTTCACTTCCAGCAGGACCTCTTGTGCTCCCACCGGGCCGAAGGTAAGAACGTTGACCACGTTCTTGGAATAAGCCTCAGCGATCATCCCTGCGCGCTTCGCAATGTCCTCGGTCGAAACGTGCCCCGAAAGCACGATGGCGGAACGCGAGGGCGTCACCGTAATGCGCTCGTCGGGAAATACGCTTTTTTCTTCCTCGGCGGCCGCGCTTACGTCCACATCCACGCGCAGATCAAAGCTGCGGGAACGCTCCAGTTCATCCCAGATCAGCAGGGAAACTTCACCCGCAGACCGGCCGTGTACCAGAATCTGGGTTGGTCCCACAACGATGGGATCGGCGATGGCGGAATCCGTGACTGAAACGCGTTTGATCCGTTCCGTAGTGTTGATCAGGATGGATTTGCCGACCATCACGCGCAGCGGCGCCGAACCGGCCGCTTCGCTCCCGCCGGCCTGAGCGCTTGCCCCCGGCCCCTGCTCCGTCGCCTGCTCAGGCGCCGCCTGGGGTGTCTGCGTTTCTGGGGATGCTGGCGACGGTGCTGGCTGTGCCGACTGGTCTTGCGTCGGCTGGGCTGGTGACGCCGGCGACGTCTGGCCCGAAATCGAGCCAACCAGCAAAACGCAAACCGCCAATGCCGCCCATCTGTCAGGCATCTTCTGTTTCTCCCACCTGCGGGAGCAAATCAGCATGTTATGTGACCTCGAACCTGATGTGTGCTAAAACTTGTCTTCTTCCCGCTTGTCGCCTTTGTAAACCTCGACTGTGTAAGTAGCGGGTGCTGCCGGAACTTGAACGTTGAGCTGTCTCGGCCTCGTCGCTCGCGGTGCGTGAGTGGGCGCCGGCGTTGCCGGCGCCGGCGCATTCTTATAGAGCGAATCGGATCGCACCGCGGCGACGTCGGTCTGCCTGGTATCGAGCGGATTCCGCAGCGCCAACTGGATATGGCCCTGCGTGCTGGCTAAAGTAAGCCGCTCCGCGTCATCGGGAGAAACCAGCAACGTGATTACCGGCGCACTTTGCGGTTCACCCGCGGAGTTGCGTTCCAGCCTCTGCCCGGTGGCGATGACCGCAACATTTTCGAGCACCGTGGTGGTCTGCGGCTCGTTCGAACCTTGCGGGCTTCCGGTGAGCAAGACATCCACGCGGGTGCCCGGCAGCACGAAGCCGGAAACCGAAGTCGTATCGTTGACCCGCACCGAAACCGCCCGCATGCCCGGCGGAATCAAGGCCGGCAACCCGAAACCCGCATTTTCGCCTGCCAGCTTCGCGGGGAGAATAAACTCGCCTTTGGCAATCGGCAGCACGACGCCGCGCCCCACCACCTTCGATTTCAGGTGAAAGCATCCCGCCGGCAGTTCCCCGGTCGGAAAGCGCACCAGCCGGATGTCTTTATCTTCGATCTTTGTGCCGACCTGAAGATCATCCGCAGCGACTACAACTTCTTCGCCCAGGGGCGTGCTCGGCCCGGACTTCGACTGCAGATTACGGTAAACCACCAGGCTCACAACGGCGCCCAACGCCAGAGCCACAAACCCAATCAACAATAGCCGGTTGCGATTCATCCTTACTCCCCAAAACCGAAACTCTTACCGGAGCGTCAAGCTCCGAATACTCCGCTTCTACATGCCCGCGGACCACCTCTACTGAGCGATCGAGCTGGCTACTGAAGAGAAAACATTATTGGCATTGCTGCCGATCAGCCTGATCGTGCCCACTACGATCACCAGGATTACCGCCAGCATCACAGCATACTCTGCGATATCCTGGCCTTCACTCTCGAACCATAGCTTACGGAAAATACACGTCATTTTTTTACCCCCTGTTAACTCCCTCGCGGAATCGTAGCAAGCGCCTCGTTCCGAGCTTCCGCTTCGCTGGTGCGGGACAGCCAGAAATCCTCCCACCGCTTTTGAATCAATGGCTTGTCGAAAAGAAATGGGATAACAGCTCTGTCCTCGCCCATAATAACGCGTGGAATAGCGGTTTACAGTGAAATTTCTTGCACTCCTCGATGGATTCGTGCCTTTTATGGTGACCATAGTTTAGCGGAGAAGCCGCCCTTCCGCCGCGTTTTTCTTGATGTAGGCGCCAGCGTCCCGCTCGCCCCCACGCCCGCAGGGCGCAACCGCGCAAGCCCTCACCGTCTCCGCGTCAAGACCACCGCCTGCCTGTCAGCATAGATTTCGTGCCATCCAGCCTGGCCTCGAAGAGCCGTCACTAGTGGGGCGTCGGGAGGAAGCACAACCGTTGGAATGGACCATTTCTCCAGCGGTCCCTGCCACGAGGCTCCAGTGAGGTAGTAAACCGACGCAAGTTCGTTCAGGAACGAATCGCCGTACAGGTCGGCGCGGCCGTCCACAAATACACGATACTCAGGGTAAATCTTCCAAATAAAATAGCCACCCCAGTTGTAGTGGTTCAGAATCGGGCCCGGTGGATGTCGCTGCTGCAGAAAGTTAACCGCGGCCGCCGGAAAATTCTCTTGCTCAGCCTGGGCTTGCCCGCGCACAACATGGCGTACACGCGCGGCTGTATATACAAGAAAGCCCAGAAGAATCACAGCGTTGACCAGCGCTTTGCTTAGGGCAGGAAGCTTGCCATGAAGCCTCGCGCTCGGCACGGCAAATCTCTGCCAGCACGGGTGAATCATGGCGGCAAGCATGGGCATGGCAACCAGCGTATAGATGGGAATGTGCCGGACCGCGTGCAATGCTGCCAGGTTCATCGGCAACAACACAGCGAGTTCCCGCGGGCGCAAGCGTCGTGGCGAGAACGCCGCCAATCCCAGTGTGGCCAGCATCATGAACAACACCGGCAGATATTGCGGATGATGAAAGTCCGGAGAAGCCCATTCCCCGATATAAGCCTGCATGGCGCGCGAGCGCAGGGTCTCCAGCGGGTACGCATACATCCGCCAGCCGTAAGGGTTTAGGGGAACCACCAGCAGGCAAGCAGCCGTGACTAGGCTCAGCTTCCCAAAGTGCTGCTTGAATTGCGACGTTTCTGTCCAGCCGAACGCGCGATCGAGCATATCGCCCAAAAGAGATAAGAGCAGCAACCCGATGCCCACGGCATACCCAGCGTGAAGGTTTACCCACAGCAGCATCACTGGCAACATCCACCACAACAGACCGGGCCGCTCGTAGGAGCGATCCAGGATCATGAGAAAGACGCTGGCCAGCAGGAACGTGAACATCTGCGGACGCACTCCCCAGCTCTGCGCTGATGCGAAGGCTCCCCAAATCGTGACCAGACCGGCGAGGTAGGGTCGGCCGGGGCAGCGCAGGAAGGCCAGAAAAAGCGCCGTGACAATGACTGCGGCGAAGGCTACCGTCAGTCCGCCAAAGCCCGCGGTCCGGTACAAGCCGAATATCAGGATTTGCGACAACCATTCGTGATCCACCCAGGGACAGCCCGAGCAGGTGAACGAATACGGGTCGGAGTGGAACACGCTGTGATTTTGCAGGATCAGCTCCCCCGTGCGCAGATGCCACCAAACGTCCGGGTCGGTAACGTTGCTCGCGGCCATCGCGAACAAACCCAGGCCCAGGATGATGACGAACAGGTTGCGGATGCGAAGCAGGTTATTCCTCCAGTTGGATCATATCGGAGCGGACGTGGATGTAAAATCGAACCTCGCCGTCGAGAGCCTCGCACGTGACTGGGTAGGTTCGCAGCCGCCAATGGATAAGAGACTCACAAATGCCGCTTTCTTGCTGCTCGCGGCCGCGCTGATCGTCCACGCTTATTTTTTTTGGACACTGCGGGAACTGGTTTCGTCGGGTTATCCCGACTTCACATCTTTTTATGCCGCCGGTGAGACCGTTCGCCACGGGCACGGGAGCCTGCTCTACGATCCCTCCGAACAATGGAACACCCAACAGGAGTTCGCTTCGCGCGTTCGCATCCGCAAGGGGCCCTTGCCCTACCTCCGGTTGCCGTTCCATGCGCTGCTCTTCGTCCCTTTCACTTTATTGCCTTATTCCCAGGCGTTCGCTTTATGGGATATATGTAATATCGGTGTAGTCGTCGCCGTAGCCTTGCTCATGCGCCGCCACATGGCTTTGCTCCGGCAATACCCGAAGTGGCTGCCGGTGCTGCTTGCGATCTCTTTCCCTCCGGTCTTTCTCGCGTTGCTCCAGGGACAGGACTCTCTTCTGTTGCTGCTGGCTTATACGTTGGCGTACCTGGCCGTCACAAAAGGCGCGGACTTTCGCGCCGGATGTTATCTGGGCCTGGGGCTGTTCAAGCCGCATCTCGTTTTTCCGTTTGTTCTGATCGCCTTGCTCGAGGGCAAAGGAATGTTCGTTCTCGGATTTGCGTCAGTTTGCGCCGTGCTGCTCCTGGTATCGGTCGCGGTGACAGGCTGGCCGACGCTTCTACACTATCCGTCGTACATATGGTGGCTCGAAGGTCATACCGGGCGCGGCTTGGTGCTGCCGCGGGACACTCCAAACTTGCGCGGCCTGATAGAGGGATCTCTAGCTGGTTTGTTGCCCGCTTGGAGCGTTCTGCTTCTCATCGCGGTGTCGTCCGCGGCTGTTCTTCTGTGGGTATGCTCGAACTACCGTCGGCAAAGGCATTGCGGTGCGAGCCCATCCCCTCGAAGCGTGGCACTTCTCTTTTCACAAGCCATGATCGCCACTTTTCTGGCGAGTTATCACGCCTTCACCTACGACCTTAGTATTTTTCTGCTGCCCATCTTCCTGCTGGCGGGTTATGTGAGCGCGCGAAATAGCGGCAGGGCAGGTTTGATGCGGGCGGCTTCGGAGGATCCGATGATGCTCTTGTTATTTATCCCGATTTACGTTCTGCTCTGCGTTCCCTTCGAACCTATGAACCTCGCGGCCATTGCTCTTTTGTTGTGGATGTGGGGATTAGCTCACCAGACCACTCGTTTGCAGCCGTGCGGTGCCCTTCCGGCATGACCGGCCAGCGGCCTGAGACCGGGAGATGGGACCGAACCGTCTGCGTGGCCGGAACTGGCCTGGGATTCGCTGCCACTCAGGTCCTGATCTTGAGCCGTGGCTTTTACGGTCGTACCGTTGCCGACATATTCTTTTCGCTCTTGCTGGCGGGTTCGGCCTTCGTATTCCTTCGCATGCCGGACCGTAAGTTGTTTTGGCGGCTCGCATTGACCACCTGCGCCCTGATTGCTTGCCAGACCCTGTTTCTTCGCGTGCGCGTAACGTTCTTCTCCGCGGCGGCGGTCCTGGGCTTGAGCAGCATTCTTCTCTTGGCACTGCGATATATCTGGAGCGAAGACGAGCAACGGAAGCTTCACTTTCAAGCATTTCTTGCGCCAATGTTGTTGGTACTGCTTGCCTACGTGAGCCCCGGTCCCATGGACGCGACGAATCACCAGCATCCGCGGACTTTCGATCTTCCGCTGCTGGCTTTTGATGCCGGCCTCGGCGTACAACTTAGCTACGAGGTGGGGCAGTTGGTATTGCGGTGGCATTGGCTCACTAGAATCGCTATATTTTTTTATTTTGTTTTGCCTCTGGCGCTCATGTTCATCTATGCGCAGCGGCTGCGGGCGCATGGCAAGGCGGCAGTGACGGTCTTCCTTGCGATCTTCATCGCCGGACCCTTGGGGATCATCTTCTACAATCTTCTTCCTGCCTGCGGTCCTATCTATCTGGCCGGAGCCAAGTTTCCCTTCGCACCCCTTTCCATCTCGCAGGTGAGGGAATTGCTCATTCAGCCTGTATCCGTTCAGGGGATGCGCAATGCCTTTCCTTCGCTCCACATGGCGTGGGCCTTGCTGGCCTGGTGGTGCTCGGAGGGCTTGTCGTGGCGAATCCGATCGTTGATGCTGCTGCTGGTTGCCGGTACGGTGCTTGCCACCCTCGGCCTGGGCGAGCATTATTTCGTTGATCTGGTGGCTGCGTTCCCATTTGCTCTGATGATTATCTCCGGATGCGCTTTACAGGTTGCGTGGTCGGACCGACGTAGATCTGTGACTCTGTTCTCCGGCCTGCTGATGATGCTCGGCTGGGTTGTATTGCTGCGATTCTGGCTGAGGGTGATTTGGCTTTCCATTCTGATTCCGTGGGCTTTCGTGGTAGCGACGATCGTCTCCTGTGTCCTGCTCGAGCCGTGTTTACGGAGCGCAACCGCGCAGTTTGAGAAACGCGCCACGCCGGCAGCGTGAACCTTCTGCGTGCGTCCGACCATGACTGGCGAAGGCGGTTTGCAAATCCATTGCTGAGAGACCCAAAAGTTCGCCTGCTCGCCGCCGTCATCTTCGCCGGCAGCATGTGGTTCTACGTTCAGCACGTGCTGATCCCTCATCAGAAAGCCGATGCGGCTGCTCACGGCATTCCGCGAGGAAATCTCTCTGACCTCTATCCGCGCTGGCTGGGCGCGCGGGAATTGTTGCTCCATCATCGCGATCCTTACAGCCCGGAAATCACCCGCGAAATCCAGGCTGGTTACTATGGGCGGCCACTCGATCACGCGCGGCCCTTCGACCCCACCGACGAACAGGGTTTCGCTTATCCCGTTTACGTCGTCTTTCTTCTTGCGCCCACCATCGCCTTGCCGTTTGCCCTTGTCCAGGTTGGATTTCGCTGGCTGCTCATCATGCTCACCGCTGTGACTGTTCCTCTCTGGTTGCGCGTGCTGCGCTGGCGCCTATCGGTATTGACCACCGCCTCGCTGATCGTCCTGGCTCTCGGCAGCTTTCCCGTCATCCAGGGAATCAAGCTGCAACAGTTGAGCCTGCTGGTCCACGGATTGATCACCGTCTCCGTGGTTTTTCTCGCGGAAGGAGACTTTGCGGCCGCCGGAATCCTGCTGGCGCTCGCAACCATCAAGCCGCAACTCACGTTGCCGCTTGTGGCGTGGCTTCTGGTCTGGGCGCTCAGCGATTGGCGCCCGCGCCAGCGCTTCGTCTGGGGATTCTTCGGCACTCTCGCCGCCCTGTTTGGTTTGGGCGAACTGGTCTTGCCCGGCTGGATTCCGCGTTTTTACCAGGCTGTTCTGGCCTATCGTCGTTACAACCACGGAGCAGCATCGGCGCTGGATTTGCTTTTCACGCCATCGGTGGGAAGAGCACTTACGGTCGGAATATTGATCGCGTTAGTTTATGCCTTCTGGCGGCAGCGACGTGTATCGAACCGTACCCCCGAATTTGCCTGGATGATCGGGTTGATGCTGGCCGCGACGATCACGATCATCCCCAAAGAAGCTCCCTACAACCAGGTATTACTCATAGCGCCGATTCTTCTCGTGCTGCGATGCTTGCCTCCCCTGTGGCACAAAAGCGGCATATTCCGAATCTCTTTGGCCATCGCCGCCCTGATCATTCTGTGGCCGTGGCTTGCCGCTTTCGCCATCACCGTTTCTGCCGTCATCTTGCCTGCAACTGCGTTACAGCGCTCCTGGGCGTTACCGGTTTATACCAGCCTGACCATTCCCCTGGCGGTGTTTGTCATGGTTGCATTCGTGTTCAAATCTCTGCGATGGCAGCCGACCGACCCGAAGCCGGACTTGCATTGACCCGGCGTAAAGCGGTAGGCTTCTCGGACACTCAGGGCAAAGCTTTTGGAGGACGAAATGAACCTCAAAATTGAGACTCACCAGGTTGACGGTGTAACTGTCGTCGCCTGCACCGGCCGCATTGTATTTGGCGAGGAAGCCAGCGCCCTTCGCGACACCCTGAAGCGCATCCTGAGTTCCACACGGCAAATCATCCTGAACCTTGCGGGCGTGACTTACATTGATAGCGGCGGCCTCGGGACGCTGGTCGGCGTCTATTCCTCAGCTCGCTCGGCCGGAGCCGACATCAAGCTGACGGGGTTAGGCCAGCGCCTGCGGGATGTTCTGCAAATCACCAAGCTGGTGACGGTGTTCGAAGTCTATGACACCGAACAACAGGCCATGGCGGCCTTCCAGCGCGGCGCCGCCTGATATTCTCTTTTGCCTCTTCCCAGCCGACGCTCCATACTGGCATTATTCTGATAACGCCTTAGCGGCAGAAAGGCGTCAAGCCTCGCATGGGATTTCAAACCATCCTCGGCCCGCCGCCCGGAACCGGCTCCGGCGTCTTTCCCACCCTGGTCTATGTGCAAGGCAACGACCAGCGCATCATCAACCTGGATCACAGCCCTTTCACCGTGGGCCGCAAAGTGGACAAAGATCTGGTCATCGCCGACCCTCGGGTCTCGCGCGACCATGCTGTGATCGTCTCGGAGAACGGCGTGTTCAGCGTGGTGGACCAGGGCAGTAAGCATGGAACCTTCGTCAACGGCGAGCGCGTGCAGCGCAAGGCGCTCGAACGCAATGACCGCCTGGAATTCGGGGTTCGTGAAGTCGCCTACGTGATTTTCAATCCCCAGCAGGGAACCTCCAATTCCGCCCGGGAATTCCTCAGCCAGATTTCTGGCATGCACATCTCCGAGGAAACCACCGACCTGGAAAAACTGGTGCTGTTCCTGGAAGCGGCGCGCAAGCTGAACACGGTTGGTGTTCTTGACGAAATTCTAATGACCCTGCTCGATGTGACCCTGAAGCTTACCCGCGGCGAGCGGGCTTTCGTCTTCATGAAAAATGCTCAGGGCGAGTTGCATCTGGCGGCGGGGCGCAATTCCAAAGCCGAACCTCTGCTGGACGATAAGACAATTTCGCATTCCATACTGGAAGATGCGATGAAGTCGAACTCCGAATTCGTGCTGACCGATACCAGCCGCTCCGAAGATCTTAGCGGCCGCAAGAGCATCGTTGCCTACGACCTGCGCACCGTTATATGCGTGCCGCTGCGCAAGCCGCAGGTGCAGACCACGCGCGATACCGAGGCTCCGGCGCCCGCCGCCGCAGCCGAAGCGATGGGCGCTTTATATGTGGATTCGCGCTTCGCCTCGCGCGATATCTCGAGCGTCAGCCACGACATTCTGCACGCCATCGCCACCGAAGCCGCCTCGCTCATCGAGAACGCCCGACTGGTGCAGACGGAAGAAGCCGCGCGCCGCGCGCAGCAGGAACTCTCCATTGCCGCGTCCATCCAGCAACGGCTGATGGCAGTGACCATTCCGAAAGTGCCCTTTGCCAGGCTGGACGGCAAGAACCTGCCGTGTAAGGAGATCGGCGGCGATTTCTTCGACGCCGTGGATACGGACGAAGGCTTAACCGTGGTGCTGGCCGACGTCAGCGGCAAGGGAGTTTCGGCGGCCTTGCTTGCCTCTACCTTGCAGGGAATGATTTATTCGCAACTCACCGCGGGAATGCCGCTGACCGAGATCGTCACCGCCGTCAACCGTTTCTTCACCCACAAGCACATCGGTGAGAAATACGCCACGCTCATCATTGCCCGCGTGCACAGCAACGGCGAACTGGAATACGTGAACTGCGGGCACATCCTGCCGCTGGTGGTGTCGAAGGGCAGCGTGCAACGGCCGGCGAAGGGAAATCTCCCCGTGGGTTTGATGCCCGACGCCAAATATGAAAGCGATCGATGCCAGTTGACCGCGGGAGATCGCGTCATTCTGGTCACCGATGGAGTAACCGAGGCCGAAAATGCTCGCGGCGATTTTTTTGAAGATTCCCGTCTGGAGCAGGCCGCGAAAGTCGGAACCATGGACAATATTTTCGATGCCATCTCGACCTTCTGCGAGGGAACGCCGCTCAGCGATGATTGCACCGTGGTGGAGATGGTGTATACCGGCTGACGGACCCTAACGAAACAGCGTCGAAAGCGCCCGGAAGAATTCGGCAGGTGTGGCGCTTTGCAGGCCTGTTCGTTGCGCCACCAACTTTGTGAAATGTCGGGTGTTGTGGGCGAGCAGCCAGTCTGGCTTATAGGACATGGCTGACAAAAGGACGGGAAAATCGGCTGCGTGGCGGATGAGATGCCGGTTTGCCATGAACCCGCGACTTGTCGGGATATGAAATCACTTCCGGGTCGGTAAGCTTTATCAGCCGACGGTAATCCTCAATTAACTGGTCGGCCTCGGATGGCGCCAGGCGTTCGGCGTGAATCAGCAGGTTTTCTTCCACTTCGTCGCGCACAACCTCAGCCAGCACCAGTCGGCAAACGTTCGCTGCACAAAGCGACAATGTTGCCTTGTCCAGCCCCCACGACGAGACAATTCCTCCGGTCAGAACGTTGGAATCGAGGAAAAGGCGGATTCTGGCTCGACTGGTCACTTCCGAGAACTGCGTGGACGATTGCGACCAGACCGTGCGGTGTTATTTCCATAGTGGCGGCTGTAAACGCGCTTCCGTGCTTTAGGCAGCGTAAACAGGACATCGTCCGCGGTCAAACCGGCTGCGGACAAGGCCGCACCCACCTGCCGGCAGAGTTCTTCGAAACGGCGCTGTTCGGGCAGAAGAATCAGCCCGTCGCCCAGGCGTAGGACCGCGAATGGCGCGCCGCTTTCCAGTCCAAGATCGTGGCGGAACTGCTTGGGAACAGTAACCTGCCCTTTTCGCCGCTCCGGGTCGTGGTCAGATACTCTAGAGCAGTGTTGTGCGTCGCCATAAGGTAGGAAAATCCTACAACGACCCTCACCGCCAGAATACTGGTTCCGCCCATCCTCGTGCTATAATTTATCCTCGCCTGCGTTGTTATCATGAGGGCATAATCCGGTGATTTCCTCTAGGGGCGTCCTACATACTGGTTTCAGCGCAATTAAAGTACATTAGACACGAGGTACAACTATGTCCGGCCATTCCAAGTGGGCAACAATCAAGCACAAAAAGGGCGCCCTCGACGCCAAGCGGGGCAAGATTTTCACTCGCCTGATCAAGGAAATTGGCATTGCCGCCAAGAATGGCGGCGGCGATCCCGACTCCAATCCCCGTCTGCGCACCGCCATTCTGGCCGCCAAGGCCGAGAACATGCCCGCGGACAACATCAAGCGGGCCATCCAGCGCGGAACCGGCGAGCTACCGGGTGCGACCTATGAAGAGTTCTCCCTGGAGGGCTACGGCCCCGGCGGAGTGGCGATCCTGCTCGATATCAATACCGACAATCGCAACCGCACCGTCAGCGAAATCCGCCATGTGTTCGGCAAGAACGGCGGCAACATGGCGGAAGCCGGTGCCGTCTCCTGGATGTTCCACAAGAAAGGCGACATCGTGATCCCCAAGGCCGCCGCGAAGGAAGACGATCTGATGGGCATTGTTCTCGACGCCGGCGCCGAAGACCTGCGCGACGATGGCGAAACCTGGGAGGTCTTAAGCGATCCTTCAGCTTATGAAGCCGTGCTGGAGGCCGTGAAGAAGGCCGGCATCGAACCGGCTTCGGCCAGCGTGTCCATGATTCCGCAGAATTACATCAAGCTAGAAGGCTCGGCGGCGGGTACGATGATCCGCCTGATGGAAGCGCTCGAAGAACACGACGACGTCCAGAACGTGCACTCCAACTTCGACATTGATCAGAAGCTGCTGGAAGAAGTCGCCGGCTAGTCATGTTGGCACGGGCGTCTCGCCCGTGCGGCAGTTTCTTGAAGACTTGCGGATCCGCTCGTTGCAATTTTCCAACCGCACCGCCTGGGACTTTTCAACACTGCCGTGGAAAATCATGTGGAAAAGCGGCAAACTACTCTGGTAAGTAACTCATCGCGAATCGCTTCAGCATTCTGCACCGGGTATGTGGCTGGCCCGATGCAGAATTTTGCATCGGCGGGTTCGGCCCAACTTGAAACTCAGACTCGACAAACTGCTTCTCGAACGTGGACTCACGCCTTCGCGCGAACGTGCGCAGGCGCTGATTCTTGCCGGCCGGGTTCTGGTGGATGGACAGAAAATTGAAAAAGCCGGCGCGGCAGTGGATTCACAAGCCGCGGTGCGTCTGCTCGGGGAAGATCTGAAATACGTCAGCCGCGGCGGTCTCAAGCTGGAGAAAGCGCTGGCTCACTGGAAAATCGAATTAGCGGGGAAAGTCTGTCTCGATGTTGGAGCCTCCACTGGCGGCTTTACCGATTGCCTGCTGCAGCACGGCGCTGCGCGCGTGATCGCCGTGGACACAGGACACGGGCAGATCGCCCTGCGTTTGCGCGACGAACCCCGAGTGCGCCTGCTGGAAAACACCAACGCGCGTTATCTGACGCGCGAGCATCTGGGCGAGTTCGCCGATCTGATTGCCATGGACGTATCGTTCATCTCCGCGACTCTGGTTCTTCCTGCGGTGATCAAGGCAGCGTTTCCTGAGAGTGCTGATCGCCGTGGGCGGCAGATCATTGTGCTAGTCAAGCCGCAATTTGAAGTGGGGCGCGAACGGGTGGGCAAGGGCGGCATCGTACGCGACGAGGCAGCGCAACTCGCGGCCGCCGATAAAGTTCGCCAGGTCCTGTTAACGCAAGGCTGTACATTCACCGACACGATCGAGTCGCCGATCCTCGGCGCCGAAGGCAATCGCGAGTTCCTGTTGTATGGAGGGTCTTGAATCGGGCTCTGGCCCGGCGGCGGCAAAGACTGCTAAAATCACTTCACGCCCACATTTTGCCGTGTCGTGGGGCTATAGCTCAGCTGGGAGAGCGCATCGTTCGCAACGATGAGGTCGTCGGTTCGAGCCCGACTAGCTCCACCAAATACATACCAACAAAAATGCCAGTCTACGATGGGTACATAAGAAAATGTACCCAAATCGTACCCATCTGGGTACAATGATGCCCATCACCCCAAGAGGGAATCGGCATCCATGCTTTTTGTTTATTCGCGTCACACTCCCGATTGCGCTCACAAAGATGAGCTCAAGTACCGGCGCTGCCGGTGCCCGAAATGGATTGACGGCTACGTCGACGGAAAGCGGGTCCGACAGTCCGCCAGGACTCGGAGTTGGGAACAAGCGGAGCGCAAAGCACGCTTGTTGGAGGATGCTTCCGATCCCGCGAAGCCGCCACAGCCGAAAGTGACGACCATCGCCGATGCCGTCGACGTTTTCATGGCTGATGAGCAAGGCCGCAGTCTGTCGAAAGAAACGACTAAACAGTCGAAGACACTTTTTGAAAGGCAGCTTCTTCCCTGGGCGAAGCACCGCGGCCTAAATCGCTTGCGCGATCTAACATCGGCCGAGTTGGTCAATTTTCGTGCTACCTGGAAGAACAACGGCTTAACGGCGAACCGCAAGCTTTCGCGTCTGGTGGGGTTCTTTGCGTTCTGTATTCAAAATGGGTGGCTCCACGAGAACCCTGCGATGAAAGTGAAGCGCTCGGCACCGACTTCACTTCCGACAGGTTGGTTTCCGAAGACCGAATTCCAGCGAATCGTTGACGCGACCTATGCGTATGGTGAGTGGCGCGGAGGCCGCGATTTTCATTTCCGCGCCGATCGTCTTCGCGCTTTAGTGTTGCTAATGCGGTGGTCGGGATTGTCCATCCAAGATGCCGTGACGCTCGAACGTGAGCGGTTGAGCGATGACGGCAAGATATTTTTGTATCGGGCGAAGACGGGGGTTCCTGTCAACGTTCCCGTTCCTCCGGACGTTGCCGATATTTTGCGCGCCCTCCCGAGCGAAAACAAACGATACTTTTTTTGGTCTGGAAACGGGGATCCCCAGACCGCTTGCAAAGGCTGGCGCCGTTCGCTTACGCGTCTGTTTGAAATCGCAAAGATTCACAGGCCAGACGGGAGTCCAAAACGATGCCACGCTCACATGTTCCGCGATACATTCGCGGTCGAACTGCTGAACAGGGGAGTGCCGATCGACCGTGTGTCCCTGCTGTTGGGGCATAGCAGTGTCAAAGTGACAGAGAGGCACTACGCGCCGTTCGTGAAAGAACGTCAGCAGCAGTTAGAAGTTTACGCCCGCCTAGCATGGGATGATTCAGCGGTGGAAGCGGCGAATTTGCAGAGTGTTCCTCCGACCGGATCAAAGCCTGCCCCTGCCCAGGTCAACTGAGCCCTACCGATGTGAACACCGATTTTGTGCGGAGGTATAACCGCACGGAATAGTGCCTGACCAAAAAGTTATTGGACATTTGAATTGACATGAACCAAAGTAGTTAACATTCGCATTGGCGCTGTGGGCGAGGGTTTTGGCGCACAGAGGTCCGTTTCGTTCGGTGGAGCCAATCCAGCCTTTGAGCGGAGCAAGGGTACTCCCATGTCGAGGTTTGCTCGGAAACCAGCCAGCTATTCTTCCGCCTTCGGCGCCCCTATCGCGGAAGTGACATCAATCGATCTCTCCAGAGAGAAGCACTACTCAATCGCCGAAGTTGCCAAACTGTGGGATCTCAGCGAGAAGACAATTCGTCGCATGTTTGAGCACGAGCCGGGCGTGCTGTGCTGGGGAAAATCTGAGACACGGTTCAGGCGCGGATACAGGACGCTGCGCATCCCGGAAACGGTCATGTTAAGGGTCCACCGACAACTACGCATCGCGAGCTGAAGGTCTCTCTGATCCGTGGGCTTCGGAGAGAGGCAAATTCATTTGCTTCGGCGGAACTCGCTGCGGGGCGTATCGGCGGAGAAATGCACGCGCGAATTCGTTTGTTAACCGCGAATCGTCATCTTTGCTCATCACCAAGCAGGTCTGAAACTGCAGTGACTTGTCGGAAAGGGGTTTT
>Ga0335078_10000207_pt1 | contig 95980 bp, 69 predicted proteins | sample Lox_Sample_32_FD_206711 | JGI IMG/M metagenome (GOLD analysis project Ga0335078, IMG submission 206711) | Soil microbial communities from Loxahatchee National Wildlife Refuge, Florida, United States - Lox_Sample_3.2 | ecosystem: Environmental > Terrestrial > Soil > Wetlands | place: USA... | reverse complement strand
AGCTACTACAACGCGAGGAGGTTGCATTCACGGAACGGCTACAAGAGCCCGAACGAGACGGAACACCACTGGCGCTCGGAGTCGCCGGCGGCATAACCTGACCGTCCACGGAATCGGGGCAAGCCCACCTGCCAGCAAACTGCCGCTGCGAGTGAGAGGCGAGTTGGGGCGGTGTGCGTTTGATGAGGTGAGAGCAGCGTGCGCGGAGCATAACTTCAGCACCCTCGACAGTGCCAAGGTGGGCCATCGGCCGGCGGAACGGCTGTCACCAGGAGAAGCGGTCCCACTCGCCGAGTCCAAGGAAAACCGTTCTTCGTGACGCCCAACGCGACGTATGAGCCGAGCGACGACCGAATGGCTCGACTTCAGGGGCTTCCGCGCCTGTGGGCCAGGGCTCCAGAATTCCATATGAACTCTTCTGTGAAAACCGATGTCAAGTGCACACCCCATCCGGTGCGCCTGACTCACTATAAGTGACATCGGGCGTTCTGCTCGTGTTCTGGATACCCGACCATTACTCAGGGGTCCGGCCACGCAAGGCCGGGTGAGTTTTGTCAAACACATGAGGCTCTTCGGGGCTAAACGTTCGCGGTAGCGCGTCTGCAGCTTGCAAGCCGACACGTACTTTCTCGAAAGAGGAGTACCACTCTTCTGTTTGGGCCTCTCGTGGCCATGGCTTTGTCTGGTACTTCGAGGGGGCATAATCTGGCGCAAGGGCCTGCCCAGTTGCGTTCCGGCGACCAAGAGTTCAGTAGATGCTTCCCCTCGAACCTTTTGCTGACGCGGAGTGGATTGGTAACCACTGGTCGTAACGCTCGCGCGCGAAGACCTGTTCGTCGATGGTCGGCTACCTAGGCCCTTTGTGCGTGGCGTCTTGCTGGGTCGTACACCTCCCCGTGTTTCCACATGCTCAGGACCGCCGCTGAGATATGGCGGGCCAGGTTGACTTGTACGATCTCCGGGTCGACTCCTTCGCGAAGCATCCGCTGATAGTCCTGGTACAGCGGATGATTCGCCATGTTGGTGACCACGGTATGCGCAGCGCCTTTGAAGATGCCCTTTAATGGCCAATTGCAGTTTCGATTGAGACCTCGCGTCATTGGCGCCTTGGCACGTATGAACTTGCCGTGCGCTGGCCGCCATTGCCCGGTGACGGTTGTCACCACCGCCAGCCCGCAGTACTTCCAAAACTGGCGCTTGGTGCGAAAGCGATGTGGCGTCATTACAACAGCCACGATCTGGGCCGCGCGGACCGGGCCAATCCCCGGGGCCGTGGCAAGCTTGGCTGTAATAGCATGCTTTTGGGCCTCCGCCAGCATGCGTTTGTTGGCTTCCGCCTTCAACTGTTCTAGGGAGTCGCACTCCCTCCCGAGCATATCTGCCAGTTCGCGATGCCCTGTTGGAAGTTTCGGCAACCACCGTCTTCGTTCCTCGGGATTGTAAAGGTCGTCTCCCATTTCGTGCAGTCCTCGTTCTCGAAAGACTGCCTTCAGGCGATTCTTTACCTTGACGACATCCTGGGTGACCGTTCTGTACCCGCGAACCGCGTCTCGCAACGGGCTGTATAGTCCTTCGCCCTTGAAGACTCTTCGCTTGACGGCATTCACCCGAAGCTTTTCCGCGAGATCCCAAGCGTCCGGTTCGTCGGCCTTCGACTCGTTCTTTCGCTTCTCGGGAATCGTGACCACGAGCTCGTCCACTTCCGGTTTCAGTATCTCCCAGAGCCACGAACTCTGGCATCCCTCTTCGAAGCACAGATGGCGCGGCCTCGGGATGCTTCGGATGACAGGTATCAGGGCGCTTCCGTTTGTCTCGACTATTTGCGAGTGTAAGCGTCTTCCGCTCGGTCCCATTACGGCCAGTACCGAGCTGTGCATGTGTACGTCGAGTCCAATAAACCTGTCCACGGGCGTCCTCCTTGATGGGTTGCGGCTGCCAAACCCAACCGTGCCACACTGTGGCGCAAGGAGGCGCCCATCCCCCGTCTAAACCGCCGGCGTGGAAGCTACCGCTCGCCTCCTTCCTCGTCTTCAGCCGTTGCCCGATGATGCGTGCGCCTCGCTTGGCTTCCCCGATATCGTCGGCCGCTCGGGCTGATAGCCGAAGACTCACTGGATTCACTTCAGCCCAGGACCCGCCAGCCCTGGGTTGCAGTCTCGAGCCGCTTGCTATCTCGGTCCCCTCACGTTCTCTGGTGGGGATGGCCCGCTCGCGCCTTGCAGCCCGCTCTCGGATTTCAAACGCCACGTTCCCACAATGCCTGGGGCTCCCTCACCTCACCTGGCCCTGAAGATCCGGGCGCGACCTGGTCTCTAGTAGCGGTCCGGCGTGCCGATGTTCTGTCACCCGACAGGATCGGCTGTCCGGCCATGCTGGTCAGTTCAAGCTAAACGTCAGACCGGTCAACGGGAAATCCTCGGAACTGCTGGTCGAGCAGATCTCGACGCCGTACTCCAACTGTGTCGGCACATCGGTGGACCTCACTAGACCCTGTGACACGAGCCAATTCATCGCGGCCAGTATGTCCACCGACCCGGACTTGACCATCGTGTCGCGGAAGAACATCAACTCGCCCCCATTGTCGTAGAAGTGGTATGGAACTCCGTCGAGGGTGAGTTCCTGGGCGCCTGACGGGGGCCAGTACAGTTGGGTGCCGGTCCATTCATTCCAAATCATGATCTCGGTGCCCCAGTCATTCAGCCATAGGTCGTAAGCCGCGTCCCACGAACCTGCTGACGGGAAGGCCTCGGAGAACGTCGAAGTGATCGACTTGTACTGTGCAATCGTCTTGGTTGGCAGTCCGTTGTCCCGCCCTCCGATGTCGTACTCAGTGTTCGGATAGGTCTCAACTTGGCCCTGCACGTCCGTCTGGTCCGACACCGCGTACCAGCTCGACTGGTTGCACACATAGAGTGTCTGCGGGCCGTGCGACCCGGACCAGGCGTCGTTGTCGACCCACCACGTACCAGAACTATCAAGGCTGTCCGCTCCGGTGGCCTCGCTGGTCGACCAGACAGGGTCTGTGCAGTCACCAACCGGCCCGGCGCTGTGGAGGCTACTCGCCGAGCTACTGCACCCTGCGAGGAGCAGAAGCGCCCATGCGAGATAGTGGACACCCACCCAACGATCGACAGAACACTGCATGCTTCTTCTCCTGGGTTTCGGCCAGGGCTTGCGGGGCCCCTCTGGTGTAGCCATTACTCTCCCCTTCTCCCGTATCGACGGTGAAGTCCTCCAGCCTGCGGCAACCGAAGACCTCGCCGAGGCCAGCACCATGGACCACCTGGTTCGAGAGGATCACCGCCAACGACCGATCATAATGCGCTCCGTGGTAATACTCAAAGGACGTAATAACCCTCACAAATGCTTCTCGACCAGTACGATCACATGGTGGATTCGTACAGTTACCTAGACTTCAGCACCCGGCAGATGGTCCGCGCCGAAGCCGGGTCGCCCGATCCAACAGGGCGGGCACGCTCAGATGATTTCGTGCTTTTTTGGCCAGCAACGCAGCTCTCCCAAACGGCCTCCCAAAGCGCGAGGGGTCCCCTCAGCCGCCTCCTCCCCAGCGTGTTCTCCTCGTCTGGACGCCAAATCGCGGATCTCGAGCGAAGGGAGCGTATACTTATCTCAAGAAGAAGTTGCCGCGTGACGGGAGACGGGCCCATCATGGAACGCCTTGAGAGTATCCGGGTCTCTAGGCGATATACGCCGCAGGCGTTGCCGTCAGCTCTTGAATTCTGCCGGACAAGGGCGTCTTGAAGGAGGTGGCCATGCAGAGCCGTGAGAGAGTGCGCACCGCTCTCAGCCATCGGGAGCCGGATCAAATCCCGGTGAGCCTTGGGACCAACATCGTCGACGGATTCACGCTCCGCGCTAAGGAGTCCTACGAGCGTTTCCTCGGGCGAGCGCCTTCTCCGGTCGTCATCACCCACAAGGCGATGGGCACGGTCGCCACCCCAGAGTCCATCCTCGCTGACCTCGGGGTGGATTTTCGAACGGTTCGGCTCAAAGCCCCGTGGAACAATCCCTCCATCGTCAACGAGGACGGATCCTATCTCGACGACTACGGCGTCCTCATGAAGCCGTGCGAGTACTACTACGACGCAGTGAGCCGCCCCCTGGCTGGCGCCGTCTGCGAGAAGGACATCGCAAGATCCACCTGGCCCGACCCGTTCGCCGAAGGGCGCACCGACGGCCTGCGGGAGGAAGCGAAAGCGCTTGCTGCCTCGCCCTACGCTGTAGTCGCCGATATCATGTGCGGCGGCCCCTTCGAGCAGGCCCTCTGGCTTCGCGGTTGGGAGGACTTCCTGTGCGACCTGTACAGCGCCCCGGCCCTCGCTGAAGCCCTCCTCGACAGGATCACCGAGATCGATCTCGGGCTATGGCAAGTGTTCCTCGACGCCGTAGGAGAGGTGGTCGATGTGGTGTGCCAAGGTGACGACCTCGGCATGCAAGACCGCCCGATCATCCCACCCGAGCTTTATCGACAATACATTCTCAAGTATCACCGGAAGCTCTACGACTTTATCCACTCGCGCACCAAAGCAAAGATCTTCCACCACAGCTGTGGAGCGGTGTTCGATCTCATCCCAGGACTCATCGAGGCTGGGATCGACGTCCTGAATCCCGTGCAGACGAGCGCGAAAGGCATGGACCCGATCGCACTCAAGAGAGAGTACGGCAAGGACATCGTGTTCTGGGGCGGTCTCGACACCCAGCGCATCCTGCCATACGGCAAGCCGGCTGACGTGGAAGACGAGGTGAGGCGCCTCATGGAGATCCTTGGGAAAGACGGTGGCTACGTCTTCGCCCCTGGTCACAACATCCAGGCCCTCGTCCCCGCGGTGAACGTCCACGCCATGGTGACGGCGGTTGTGGAGCACCGTGGGTCGTGAGCGCCCGCCGGCGTCGTGCTTTCGAATAGTGCTTGTCAAGCTCCCTGACTGGGAAGCACCGGACTCGACCTGGGTGACGCCACGATACGTAGGAGGTCAATTGGGAGCTCCCCGTGAGTGGGCTCCTCAGATGGACCCGCTCGCGAGGTCGGCAGCAATGGGCATTGGTCTGCGAGATGTAAGTTCCTCGTGCTCCATTCAGATGAGGATGGCGTGGCACGAGGAGGCGAGATGCCGCGATCCCTGCGCTGCTTGCCTTCGTGCCCACGCTTCGATTACCGCGCATCACTCGCAGTCGAAGCCATCCAGGCATCACCGTTCTGTCCTTCGCCCAGAAGAACTTCCGCTGCGACATGACCCCTTTCACCGGCGTCGAGCCCCATCTCGACGCTGGCGATTTCGAGGACTGCTCGCCGACGCTCACAGTGAGGTTAGCTCTCAAAGCACCATTCGCGGACACCTGCCGGGAGCGGCATCGGACGCTCGCAGGTGCTCTTGAGCGAGTAGGCGGCACCGCTCCGTGCGGACTCGAGCAGCCCCTCGATTATCTCAAGCACGTGGAAACCCATGGATGCTTCCGCGCGAGGGCGTCGCGCGGACGAGATGGCCGCTACCATGTCCGCGAGGCCCACGCCGCGCGCATCCTCGTTGTAAGGGAACCGGGGTGAGATGGGCCGCCAAGGGGTAGGACGCTCCTTGCGCGGTAGCGCGGTCGGGAAGCCGTTCCAGTCACCCTCCTCGGCGCGGCGCAGGTGGATCATCCCTCCGAAGACGTTCGGGCCTGCCAGTGGGTCCGAGTCCAAGAGAGCCAGCGTTCCGCCAGTGCCCCAGATCTCGAAACGCGGCAGCATGGAGTCCCAAACGTCGAAGCTCGTCACCAAGGTGACAAGGGTTCCGCGAACGAATTCGATCGAGCCCGACACGTGAGTGGGGACCTCGACCTCGATAGTCTGGCCCTTCAGGGGGCCGCGCCCGATAGTCCTCACCGGAAAGGACGTCCGCGCTGAGCCGGACACGCGCCTCACCGGGCCGAGCAGGCTCACGAGCGCGGTCAGGTAATAGGGGCCCATATCGAAGAGAGGGCCAGCCCCGGCCTTATAGTAGAACTCCGGACCGGGGTGCCAGCTCTCGTGGCCGTGGCAGACCATGGCGGCAAATCCCGCGACCGGTTCCCCAATAGCGCCCTCCTCGAGAAGGGCGCGGAAGGTCTGCAGGCGCCCGCCGAGGAAGGTGTCGGGAGCGCAGCCCATGATGAGGCCCTTCGAGGCGGCGAGCTCGCGGACCCGGCGTCCCTCCGCAAGGCTCGTCGCGAACGGCTTCTCGCTGTACACGTGCTTACCGCCCTCGAGCGCAGCGAGGTCCACCGCGACGTGAGACTGCGGGTTTGTGAGGTTCAGGATGACCTCGATCCTTGGGTCGGAGTAGAGCGCTTCGAGCTCCACCACGCGAGGTATGCCATGCTGAGCCGCCTTGGCCCGCGCGCGATCACCGAGGAGGTCGGCACAGGCGACGATCTCGTAATTCGCGAAGCGACGCGCGTTCTCGACGTACACGTCCGAGATGGTGCCGCAGCCGACAAGGCCGACCGGGGTCTTCATGGTCGTATGACCTTCCTTCTCGCTAGCGCGCGAGAATCCAGGGGATTTCGAGGGTGAGGTCGTTCACCGTGAACGGCCGCGTCGGCCACCGGCCTGTCGCCGAGAGGAGCTCACGGCGTCCCCCGAGAGTGAGTCCGAGTTCCTCCACCTTGGCGCCCGTGACGGTGATGAACCAATCGAAGACCTGTGCGTCCTTGACGGTGGCGTCGAGGTCGCCGCTGATATCCTCCTCGAGGACGTATCCGGTCGGCCCGCCCGGGAAGTGAAGCTCCCAGTCCCCGGGATAGCCGAGACGCTCGTACAGCCGGCGGCGAGCCTCGAAGATGGCGCGGAAGGGGGTCTCGGGGACGCACATCGAGAGGGTCAGGGCCTCGAGTTCCGCAAGAGCGGCGTAGGCTCGCTCGAGCTCGGGCGGGACGGAGCCGCCCAGACAGACCATCCGGGTCACGTTGGCGTGCAGACCCTTGTAGCGAACCGCCGGATGGAGAAGCACCACGTTCCCGATCCGCTTCGCGGAGGGGAGGGGGTGGCGGTACTTGGCGATCCGCTCGCCGCTCCCGACGAGGACGACCTCGATCACCATGCCCGCGCGCTCGTATTCCGCCCCGAGGAGTCCGGCCACCTCGGTCTCGGTCATGTCGGGGGTGAGAACGTCGGCGGTGCGCCGCAGGATCTCCTCAGTGCGACGGCCCAGATCTCGGAGGCGCGCGATCTCCATCTGCGACAGCGGATAGTGCAGGCGCGTGAGCGCCCTCGGGTCACAGATGACGCCCGGCAAGGGACTGTCGGAGAGGATGCGACCCTGGCCGCAGAGCGCCTTCGCCTTCTCTTCCCGGGGGCCCTCGTGCCAACGGACGCGTACGAGCTCGGTCGGGACGCCGGCGAGCTCGTCGTCGTAGATGCGGTCGGCGTCCATGGTGTAGCCGACGAGAAACAGGCGGTCTTCGGTGACGACGAGCGAGCCGAAGCCGCCCTCCTGTGTGCGAACGACGCGATTGTCACCGCCGTTGGTCAGCCAAGCGAACTGGTCCTGGCGGTTGAGGAGAGCGGCCGTGTAGCCATGTGCCTTGAGGTGTGCCCTGAGCCGCTCGAGTTTCTTCTCGACCTCGGCCACGTTTTCCCTGTCCACCGGTGCCTCCCCTCGAAGTGGCCGGGCGAGCCTTGGGAGCCCGCCCGGCCTCTTGGGAACTACGGCATCACTTGTTGGCCGAGCGCGCCTTGGCGGCAGCGATGAGGGCGTCGACGTTGTCTTTCGTCGCCACAATAAAGCCGGTCGAGATCTTGGATGGAATGGGATAAATCTTGTTCGCCTTGTCGTTGTCGGTGAACTTCACGGGGGTGTGGTTGAAATCGTAGAGCATCTTAACCCCGTAGTAGGTGAAGAACTGGCGCTTCTGGCCGACAGCCGCAATGAGCGAACCCTCCTTCACGCCCTGCAGGTGCTCCGCCTCGGCGTCGACGCAAGTACCGCCGATCTTGCCGATCTTGCCCGTCTCACGAATGGCGGTTGCAATGCCTGGCCCAGTGGTGGAGTCGGTACCAGCCACCGCCACCAGATCCGGCGTGGAGCGGATGAGGTTCGAGATGGTGGCCGCCACCGTCGAGGCATTGCTGGCACTATCGAAAACCTGCGGGATGACGGTGACACCGGGCGCGAGCTTCTTCAACGTGTCGATGTAGCCCGCCTTGGCGAGCACGGTATTGTCGGCAGCCGCGATGCCGATGATGGCGGCCTTGCCGGTTTTGCCCTTCAGGAAGGGGGCCACCGCCTTAGCCTGCTCGGCCCCAAGCTCGTACCAGTCCGTGCCCACGAAAGCGATGCGGCTGCTATTGGGAACGTCCGCGTCGACGGTGATGACGGGGATGCCCGCCGCCATGGCCTTGTCGATGGCCACTCCGAGCGAGGGATCCCATCCCACCACCATCATGCCGGCCGGGCGCTTCACGATGGCCTGCTCGATGGAGGCTATGAAAGCGGGCAGATCGATCTTCTGCGGACCGATCTTCTCGACGTTGACGTTGAGCTCCTTCGCGGCAGCGTCGAGCCCGTAGTAGTCGTTGTTCACGAACAGAGGAAGGCTCTGGTACTGGCAGGCCCAGATATAGGTCTCCTTGCCGGCGGCACTCGCCTGCGCCCCAGGTGCGAAGACTGAAAGCATCAACGCGAGGGTCACCCATACGGCTCTCTTCAGCATCGTTGCTACCTCCTGAAAGGGTTCAGCCCAATCATCCATGCAGCTTCGAGATACATGGCACTCTCAACGGCCCGACACTCCTCCTTCACCCTCCGAAAATGGACTCGTCATGCGGCGTCCATGGCTTTGGCTTCGCCTGCGTGTGAAGACTCAGTGCGTCCGACCGTGGCGCTGAGCCGCAAGAGCACCACGTCGAGAACCACCGCGCCGAGCAGGACGAGCCCGATAAAAATGGGCTGCCAGAAGGCGTTCACGCTGGCGATGATCATGGCGTTATTGATAAGCGCGATGAAGAGCGCGCCGAGTAAGGCGCCGGTCAACGTCCCGATGCCACCCGTGAAGCTCACCCCTCCCACCATGGCCGCGGTGATGGCCTTGAGCTCCATGCCCTGGCCGACGAGGAGGATAGCGTTGGCGTAGCGCGCCGCGCTGATCACCCCCGCGAAGGCGGCCAGCACCGAGGAGATGACGAACGCGATGATCTTCATGCGGGCCACCGGGATGCCGGAGAACCGGGCCACCTCCTTGTTGAGGCCGATGTAGTAGTACCGGCGGAAAGCGGTGGTGCGCTCCATGAGGTAGAGGAAGACAACCACGATGACGCCGGCGTACCAGACCGGCAGCTGCAGGCCGAACAGGGACGCCATTCCGACGGAGGTCACCTCCGGTCCGAGGTGGGTCACCGACTGCCCGCCGGCCAGCCAGAACTCGAGGCCGTAGTAGATGAGCCCGGCGGCGAGGGTGGCGATGAAGCTGTTCACCCCCACCCTCGCTACGATGAGCCCCACCACGAGGCCGGTCACAGCTCCGACGGCGAGGGTGGCGGCCAAGGCGAGGGGAAAGGGCCAGTCGAGCTTCGTCATGAGCAGGGCGTAGATGATCCCGGACATGCTGAGATTCCAGCCGACCGAGAGGTCGACCTCGCCCCCGATGAGGAGGATGGTCATGCCCACGACGACGATCACGTCGAAGGACATGTTGAGGAGGATCGAGCTGAAGTTGTAGGTGCTGAAGAAGATGTCGGGGTACGCGACGGTCATCACGCCGCCGAAGAGGGCGATGACGATGACGAGCGCGAGGCTGCGCCGGTAGAGGAGGGCGCGTCCCAGCTCACGGAAGCGGATGGCGCCCGTCACGCCGCACCTCCCGCGTTCGTGGCGACGCCACTCTCGAAGCGGGACGAGTAGCCGAGAAGGCCCTCCTCGGTCGCCTGGTCGCCAAGTACCTCCCCGCTGATGCGGCCTTCGCACATCACGTAGATGCGGTCGGAGATGGAGAGGATCTCCGGGAGGTCGGACGAGATGACGATGATGCTCGTCCCCGACTCTCGTAGCTTGCGGAGGATGGTGTAGATCTCGAGCTTGGCGCCGACGTCAACGCCGCGGGTAGGCTCGTCGACAATGAGGATGCGCGGGTTCACGAGGAGCCACTTGGCGAGGACCACCTTCTGCTGGTTTCCACCGGAGAGGTTCAGCACCTTCTGGTGGATGGACGGAGTAGCGATAGCGAGTCGGGCGCGGTACTCCTCGGCGAAGGCGGCGACCTTCTTCGCATCCACCTCGATGAAGCGTTGACACTTGTCGAGGGCGGCGGCGACGATGTTGTCCTTCACTGCCATCTCCAAGAAGAGCCCCTGTTCCTTGCGGTCCTCGGGCAGGTATCCAAGCCCGTGACGGATGGCGTCGCGCGGGCTCGCGATCTTCACCTCGCGGCCGAGGATGCGGACTACCCCCGAAGTGCGAGGCCGCAGCCCGAACAGGGACTTCATCACCTCGGTCCGCCCCGCTCCCACGAGCCCCGAGAACCCGAGAATCTCTCCCGCGCCCAGATGAAAGCTCACGTCCCGGAAGCGGTCACCGTCCGAGAGCCCCGCGACCTCCAGAATTCTCTCCTTCGTCGGTGGGGCCGAAGCGCGGGTGACATAGAGATCGCGGCCGACCATGCGCTTGATGAGCCACTTCTCGTCGACGGCGGCCACGTCCTCGGTGCCCATGAGGGCACCGTCCTTCAGGACCGTCACCCGATCCGCGATCTCGAAGATCTCGGCAAGCCGGTGGGAGATATAGAGGATGGCGAGGCCGCGCTCCTTGAGCCGCCGGAGGAGCGCGAAGAGGGCAACCGACTCGCGTTCGGTGACCGTGGCCGTGGGCTCGTCCAAGATGAGCACCCGAGGGCCGACCGAGAGCGCCTTCGCGATCTCCACCATCTGCTGGATGGCGGCCGGCACGTCGCCTACGAGCTGGCGAGGATCGATGTCCATCTCGAGTTCGGCGAGGTGTGCTCGCGCCATCCGGTAGAGCGCCTTCCAGTCCACCACTCCGAAGCGCAAGGGCTGCCGGCCGGCGAAGATGTTCTCGCCCACCGTGAGCCCGGGCACGAGGCTCCGCTCCTGGTAAACGATGCTGATGCCCCGCTGGTTGGCCTCGTGCTGCGAGCCAAGCTCGATGGGCTGCCCCTCGAAGAGCACGGTCCCGGCGTCCGCTCGGTAGGCACCGGCCAGGATGTGCATGAGGGTGGACTTGCCGGCACCGTTCTCGCCGCAGATGGCGTGGATCTGGCCAGATCGGAACGCGACGCTCACGCCCTTCAGGGCCCGCACACCAGGGAAGTGCTTGTCGACCCCACGCACCTCAAGGACGACCTTGCCGGTGTTCGGGCTCGCGGCCATGCTCACCGCCTTTTCGCCGCCGAGGCGACGTCGATGACGATGGAGAAGACGAGGATCACGCCCACCACCACGTTTTGCCAGCTCGGCTCGACGCCGAGGAGGATGAGGCCGTTGTTCACGAAAGCGAGAAAGAGCGCACCCAGGATGGCGCCGAGAACGGTTCCGGTCCCGCCGGTGAAGCTCACGCCGCCGATGACCGCGGCGGTGATGGCGCGGAGCTCCACCCCGGTGCCGATGGAGGTCATGGAGCTGTTGAATCGGCTGGCCGTGACGACCCCGGCGAGGTTGGCGAGGACCGCGGCGATGACGAAGGCGGCAAAGACGGTGCGCGGCGTGTTGATGCCGGACATGGTCGCCGCGCGCTTGCTCGCCCCCACGAAGTAGAAACGCCGGAAGGAACGCGCGTTCGACATGAGCAGGTGGAAGACCACGGTCGCGACGAGCGCATACCAGATCGGCCCCTGCACCCCGAGGAATTTCGACTGTCCGTACATCTTGAAGTAGTCGGGGAAGTCCGTAAACCCCGGTCCGGCCAGCCACACCGCAATCCCCTGGTAAACGAAAGCGGTGGCGAGGGTAGTGATGACCGGGTTCACGCCCACGAAGGCGATGACGTAGCCGTTCACCATCCCCATGCCGAGCGAGGCGAGAAGGGAGGCACCGAAGGCAAACGCCACCCCGAGGTGCGAGAATTTGATGAGCATCCCGCACAGGATGCCGGCGAGCGCCATGTTGGCACCGAGCGAGAGGTCGAGGTTGCCAGCGACGAGCAGGACGGTCATGCCGATCACGATAAACGACTCGATCGACATGTTGACGAGGATGCTGAGGTAGTTGTCGACGGTGAGGAAGCTCGCAGGCTTCACGATCGCGAAGACGAGGTTGTAAAGGACGAGGAGGACGAACAGGGCCGAGACCCGGTTCTGCAGCAAGCGCTGCACGGCGATCCGCACGCTTCCCCCGGAGGGGCAGGCGGCCGGAGCTCGCAGAGTCGTGGTATCCAACGCGCCTCCCCTACTGCGTCATGAGCTCTCCGGCGGACACCACGACGGACTCGCCCGTCACGTGATCGGCGAGGGATGAACACAGGAAGAGGACCACGCGCGCCACGTCCTCGGGGCGCCCGAGTCGTTTGAGCGCCGTGCGCTCGATCCACTGCCGCTCCACCTCGGGGGAGTTGAGGAAGGTGCTCCGGATCATCTCGGTGTCGGTGGCGCCCGGAAGTACCGCGTTGCAGGTGACGTTTGAGGGGCCGAACTCGAGCGCGGCCACGCGCGTCAGACCCACGATGGCGGACTTGGAGGCGTTGTAGGCGACCTGGCCCGGGTCCGCCTTGCGCGCAGAGCACGAGGCGATGTTCACGATCCTGCCCCGGCGCGCCTTCACCATGAGCCGCCCGAGCGCGCGCGTCATGAGGAAGGTGCCGGTCACGTTCACCGCAAGAACCCGTTCGAAGGCTTCGCGCGTCGTGTCGAGGAGGGGCTTATTGAGATAAAGCCCGGCGTTGTTGACGAGAATGGTCGGCGTGCCGAAACGCGCCTGAAGAGCGTCCACCGCGGTCTCGATCTCGGCCTCCGAGCGGATGTCGAGCGCGAGTCCCAGGGCCTCGCGCCCGGTCTCGGCCGAGATCTCGCCGGCGACCTTCTTGGCGAGCTCTCCGTTCAAATCGGCGACGGCCACCCGGGCACCCTCGGCCGCGAGCAACCGTGCGATGCCCTTGCCTATGCCCTGGGCGGCTCCCGTGACGAGCGCCACGTCTTCGCTCGATAGCAGCATCCTGCCTCCGAGTTGTTTCCACCGACAAGCATCGAACGCAATTTCGCGAGCTCTTCCTCACGGCGCGCTTGAAAGGTGGCACGCCGCGCCTTGCGAGATCTCACGTGCGCTCGCCCGCTTGGCCCACCATCCCCAGCGGGGCGAGCACCGGCGCTTCCTCGCCTTCCGGGACAAGGATCTTGAGCAGGATTCCGGAGGCCGGGGACTCCACCACGTTCGAGATCTTGTCAGTCTCGATCTCCACGACACCCTCCCCCTCCCCCACCGCTTCACCCTCGCGCTTCAGCCACTTCGCCACCACACCCTGCTCCATGGTGAGCCCGAGCTTGGGCATCACGATCGCGGTCGCCATCACCGACCCTCCCGGACGAGCCGGAACGCGGCCTCGACGACCGTCTTCGTCTGGGGAAGGACTTCCGCTTCCAGGTTCGGTGCAAACGGGATCGGTGCGTACTTGGCCGTCACGCGGACGACCGGCGCCTTGAGGCGGCCGAAGGCCCCTTCGTTCACGGCTGCGGAGACCTCGGAGGCGACACTGCACGACCGGTAGGTTTCCTGGACGACGACGAGCTTGCCGGTCTTCTTGACCGACTCCACGACCGTGTCGACGTCGAGAGGAGCGACCGACCGTAGGTCGATCACCTCGACGGAGATGTTTTCCTTCTCGAGCTCGCGGGCCGCCTCGAGGGCCTTCGTCACCATGAAGGAGTAAGCGACGATGGTCACGTCCTCGCCCTTCCGCTTCACGTTGGCCTTGCCGATGGGTATGGCGTACGGTTCCTCGGGAACCTCCATCTTCTTGTCGAAGAGCTTCTTGTGTTCTAGGAACAGGACGAAGTTGTCGTCTCGGATCGCCGCGGTGAGGAGTCCCTTCGCATCGTAAGCGTCAGAGGGGAGGACCACTTTCAGCCCGGGGATGAAGGCGAACCAGGACTCGAGCGAGTGCGAGTGTTGCGCCGCCGCGGAGAGGTAGGCACCGGTGGGGCCGCGCAGCACCACCGGGACCGTCACCTGCCCGCCGAACATGTACCGGACGTTGGCGCCCTGCTGGACCACCTGGTCCATGGCGATGGTGATGAAGTCGGAGAACTGCAGCTCGACCACCGGACGCATGCCGGCCATGGCGGCGCCCACGGCAGCCCCCACGTAACCATTCTCGGAAATGGGTACGTCGATGACCCGCTCGGTACCGAGCTTCGAAGAGATGCCCTTCGTCTGCCCGAAGGCGGCACCGTATGGGTCGCGCAGGACGAGCCCCATCAAGAAGACCCGCGGGTCACGCTCCATCTCCTGCCGCTGGGCCTCGGAAATCGCCTCGGAGTAAGAGATCCGTCTCGTCATGGTGTCCTTGTCCCTTTCAGGCGAAGACGTCGGCCGTGGCATCCGCAGGAGAGGGTGCGGGGCTTTCTCGAGCAAACTTCACGGCCTCCTCGATCTCGGACGCCACCTCGGCGCGGATCTGTTCGGCCTCCCGCTCGTCCATGAGCGACAATTCCGCCAAACGGATCTTCGCGATCTCGAGAGGGTCGCGCTTGAGCCACGACTGTTCCTCCTCCTTCGTCCGGTAGGAGGCCGGCTCGCCCTGGAAGTGCGCCCGGAAGCGCCAGGTTTTCACTTCCAGGATCGAGGGCCCCCCCCCCGAGCGCGCCCGGTCGACGCAGCTGCGCGCGGCGTCGTAGACCGAGCACACGTCCATCCCGTCGGCGGTGACCCCGGGGATGGCGTAGGCGACTGCGCGCTTTGCCACGTCGGGTTCCTTGCTCGCGTCGCAGAAGCGGGTGCCGACGCCGAACTGGTTGTTCTCGCAGACGTAGACGACGGGGAGGTTCAGTACGGCGGCCAGGTTCACCGATTCGTGGAAGCTGCCCTGGTTGGAGGCGCCGTCGCCGAAGAAGGAGATCGCCACCTTCCCCGCCTTCTGAAGCTTCGAGGCGAGGGCCGCACCCGTGGCGAGCGGTATCCCGCCCCCGACGACGCCGTTCGCACCGAGGATGCCGATGCTCGGGGAGGCGATGTGCATGGAGCCTCCCTTGCCCTTGTTGTAGCCGGTCGACTTGGCGAAGAGCTCGGCCATCATCCGCCTGAGCTCACCCCCCTTGGCGATGCAGTGCCCGTGGCCGCGGTGGGTACTCGTGATGTAGTCCGACGCCTCGAGGCAGGCGCAGACGCCGGCCGCGCTCGCCTCCTGCCCGATGTAGAGGTGAACGAAGCCCGGGATCTCCCCGCCAGCGAAGAGCTTCTCGACCCGCAGCTCGAAGGCGCGGATCCGCTGCATCATGCGATAAGCCCTTAATGCGGTATCCTTCGTCATCATCTGTCCGTTCTCCTCTTCGGCTAGAACCCGAACGCGAGCCGTGCTTCCTTCAAGGCCACTTCGGTGGCCACGGTCGGAATGAACTCGAAGCCGACAACGCCATCGTAGCCGGCGGATTCGAGTGCCCGGGCCACGTTCCGATAGTTGATTTCGCCGGTGCCCGGTTCGTGCCGTCCAGGGACGTCGGCGACATGGAAATACCCGATGGCCTTGGCATGCGCCTCGATGGTGGAGATGAGGTTCCCCTCCATGATCTGCATGTGGTAGGCGTCGTAGAGAACCTTCGCCCGCGGGTGGTTCACTCGGTCGTGGATGCGCCAGGCGATCGCGGAGTGTTCCACGAAGTAGCCCGCGTGGTCGACGAGGGTGTTGAGCGGCTCACAGAGGAGCGTCACCCCGGCGCGCTCGGCCTCCGGCCCGAGCTCCCGCAGGACCGCCACCACGGCCTCCTCCTTCTGCGCGTCGGAGAGTGGACGCCTTGCGGGCTCTACCGTCCGGTCCTCCCGCAGGATGTCCGTCATGCAGAAGAGGTTCTTCGCGCCGAGCTTCTTCGCGACCCCGAGCGACTCGCGTACACCGTCGCAGTAGAGGTTTCGATCGGCTGGGTCAACCATGCGTCCGCGGGTGTTGCCCTGAAAGACCCCGATCTTCAGGCCCGTGCGTTCGAGGCGCTCGCCGATGGCCTCGAGGTCCTTCCCCTGCCAAAGCCAGAACTCGACGTGCGAGAAGCCATTCACCTTGGCCTTCGCGATGCGATCGAGAAATGGGACTTCCGGAAACAGCATCTCGATGCACGCGGAATACTTCATCGCGCTCTCCTCCTCTTCGAACGGGACCCCTTCCGATCCCGAGTTCGGCGTCGGCCCTTGCAGGCGCGGGTCACTTCATACCGACGGGCGTCTCTAAGCCGCTTGAATCCGCCTGCGAGCGCCCGTCCCGAGGAAATCCTCCTCGACAGCTTCAAACACCACCGCACATTCCTTTGGGCTGGGCGAAGAGGCTCGCGGGCTGCTTTCGCCTCTACCTTTAGCTCTAACCTCGATCTGCGATAGCCTTACACATAAGACATCATATGTCTAGCGATCTCGCCCGCTTCGCATGGCGGCCGCAGCACGTGCCGCGTTGGAAAAGAACCCATGCAACGCCTGCTTCCTGACGCGGCGCACCGGAGGTGGCCTGGGTCGTGGAGGTTTTGCGCCACAGATCGAGCCCGGGAGGACTTCCGGCTTTCAACCCGGACGCCGTCACGAGCGGATGGCCCACTGTTCAATCGAGTCCCGCACGGCCTTCTCAGTCGCTCTTTGGTCCCGCTCCTTCAAGGCGTCGAGGATCTTCTTGTGGTGGTGTAGGGCATTCGCCCAGTTGCGCTTCTGCCGATGTGTCTCCTCGATGGACGGTGCGAACAGGTCGAGGGTGAACTCGTAGATGCGCTGGATGAACTCGTTCTTGGTGGCCTTGCCGATGGCTCGGTGAAACGCGACATCGAGCTCGGTCAAGGTCGCCGGGTCCGGGGCGTCCTCGGTGGCTGCCACGGCCATGCGCTCATACTCGCTCTCCACGAACTCGATGTCGCCATCCCCGGCGTTTGCGAGCACCACTTTGACGATGCCCACCTCGATGAGCTCCCGGAGTTCCCGCAGCTTCCGCTTGTCGGGAACGCTCAAGATCATCTGGAAGAGCAGGTGGTCGAAGAGGTGACGGCTCATGGTCTCCGAGACGTAGGTGCCGTCTCCCCGCCGTATCTCGAGCACCCCGAAGGACGAAAGTATCTTGATGGCCTCACGGATGGAACCACGGCTCGTGGCGAGACTCCTCGAGAGCTCGAACTCGCTCGGGAGCCTGTCGCCCGGGCGCAGGCGCTTTTTGAGGATGAGGCGCTCGATGGTGTCGATGACCGATTGGACGGCCGATTTGCGCCTCGCGGGTTTGACGGTTACTGAATCGAAGGGCGAGGGCATGCGGTCCATTTCTCTCGCTCGGAGCGAGCACCTTTCGAGATCATACGTCCTACGTATCTGAATCCCAAGCCGGCCCGCGCGGCCGCCGCGCCGCCTGCTAACACCTAAGCCTCCGAAACGAGCGGGTACCGTCCGAAACTCTTCACTGCCCGGCTCACCGCGACGATGTTCGCCGGCGGCACGTCGGACTGGAAATTGTGAACCGGTCCCACCACATACCCGCCTGCGGGGCCGAGATCGCGCATCCGGTGGCGCACCTCCATCTCGACCTCCTCGGGCGACCCGTGCGGCAGGACGTGCTGGGTATCGATGGCTCCCCAGAAGGTGAGGCGATCCCCGTAGCGCGCCTTGAGCTCGGCCGTGTCGCCCATGGCAGAGACCTGGACGGGGTTCAAGATGTCGACCCCGATCTCGATGAGGTCCTCGAGGAGGCCGTTCACGGACCCACAGGAGTGGTAGAAGATCTTCGCCGCGGTGAGCGAGTGGATGAGGTCAAAGTAGCGCTTGTAGACGGGCTTCAAGATCGCGCGATACGTCTCGGGCGACATGAGGAGCCCGGTCTGGGTAGCGAGGTCGTCGGCCGTTCGGAAGACCTGGATATAGGGACCGGTGATCTCGAGGAAGCGTCGCGTCCCGGCCGCATTCAGCTCGAAGAGCTTTTCCATGAGCGCCGTGACGAAAGCGGGATCGGCGATTAGGTCCATGAGGAGCTGCGGGAGTCCCCGGAGCATGTAGGCGAGCTCGAAGAAGCTCTTGAACCCTCCGTCCGCCATGAGGGCAAAGGGCGTCTGGTAAAGCTCTTCTGCCTTGGCGGCCAACCCTTTCGTGAACCCGGGATCCAAGGGATCGGGCCAGGGGTAGCGGTCGAGGTCCTCGATGGTCGCCTCGGCGAGTGGGTGCTTATGAAGCTCAAAGTAGTAGCCCCAGGGGTGGTCGGCCCGGCGCCAGGTGACTCCCCAGGAGTCGACGAAAAGGGAGGGGTCGGAGGGGGCCGGCCTCGCCTTCGAGGGGGTGCCGATCGAAATCGGCCGACAGTCGGAGCCGAGGATGAGAAGAGCGTCCTCGTCGAGCTCAGCGAGCCGCATGGCCTTGCTCATGATCCGGGTCTCAGCGGGCTTTAGGCCGAGGTGGGTCCGGAGCCGCTCGTAGCCCTCCACCACGATGGTGGTGGAGGCTCCCCCGCCGATGTCGAGCGGCACGCGGTCCGGCTCGCGGTGGTTCACGGCAGCCCACACTCGCTCTCGAGGTGTCATCTCGGCCACGTCTTCTCCCCCTCCAAAGAAAGGACGGACGCAAGCGCCCATTCCGCGGGCACGGCCACCTCTAGGATCGGTCGGCTCCTCGAACCAGGACCGCCTTGTGGACCTTGCCGGGATTGTCGGCCAGATTGCCGAAGATCCGGGGCGCGTCCCACATGTCGAACTCGGTCGCGACCGAGGGATAACGGATGGCCCCGCTCGCGAGGAGCTCGAGCGATTCGGGGAAGCATCGCACGGACGCTCTCGAACCGACGATGGTCATCTCCTTGCGGGTGAAGTCGAGTCCGGGGAAGGTGACGGCCGTTCCTTTCTTCACGAGCCCCACGATGACGATGCGGCCACCGGAGGTCACGAGCTCCACCGTCTGCTCCATGGCCTTCACGTTGCCGGTCGCCTCCATCACAACGGGCACGCCCTCGCCGTTCGTCCGCTCGAGGATGGTGGCGAGGAGTTTGTCGTCCGAGAGGTGGACCTCCGCGCCCAGCTTCGCCGCCCACTCGAGACGCGAGGCCTGCGTGTCCGCCGCGATAACCGTGGCCCCGCGCGACCGGGCCACCTCGATGATGGCGAGGCCGATGGGCCCGCACCCCAGGACGAGGACGAGTTCGCCCTTCGCGACGGTGCCCCGCCGACAGGCCTGCACGCCAATGGCGACCGGCTCGGCGAAGGAGGCCGTGGCCAGGCCGAGGCCCTTCGGCAACTTGTGGATGTGGGTGGCGGGAGCGGTCATGAGCTCGCCGAAACCGCCCGCCTGGGTGACGCCGATGATGCGCAGGTTGGCGCAGCAGTTCGACTTGCCCGCCCGGCAGGGATAGCAGGTACCGCACCCGAGAAAGGGCTCCACCACCACCTCGCTGCCAGGCTCGAGCCCGGTGACGTCCGGGCCGACCTCGGCCACCACGCCGGCGATCTCGTGTCCAGCCACCTGCGGATAGCGGACGTAGGGATTCTTGCCCAGGTAGATGTACATGTCTCCCGCGCAGACGCCCACCGCGCGGGGGGAGACGAGCACCTCACCTGCGCCCGGCCGCGGAGTCTCCCATTCCCCTACCCTGACCTTGCCCGGCGCCTCCATGATGACAGCACGCATACTCGTCTCCTCGTCTGTTTTTCCGGTGGCTAGTACTTCGCGACGACCTCGTCCGGTTCCCACCACCCGCCTGCCAGGACTCCTCCGTCGACGGAGATGGAGGTGCCGGTGATGTAGGACGAGCCGGGCCCGGCGAGCAGCAGGACCGCTCCCACAAGCTCCTCCGGCTCCGCCGGACGCCGAACTGGAATCCGCTGGCGCAGCCACTGCGCCTTGTAGGGATCGTCCCAGATTGGCTTCGCGAGCGGAGTGTTGATGAAGCCCGGGATGACGCAGTTCACCTGGATGTTGTCCTTGGCCCACTCGACCGCCATCACCTTAGTGAGCTGCGCCACCGCCCCCTTCGCGGCCCCGTACACCGAAACGCTCCCGAGGGCGAAGTTCGAGTTGATGGAGCCGATGTGGATGATCTTGCCCGATCCCTGAGTGCGCATGATGCCGTGCGCAGCCTGGCTCATGAAATAGAGGCTCTTCAGGTCGACCGCCATGATGGTGTCCCAGTCGTCCTCGGTCACCTGGCTAATGGGCTTGCGACGGTTCATCGCCGCGCAGTTCACGAGCACGTCGAGGCGCCCTAGGCCGGCCCGCGCCCGCTCGACGAGCTCGCGCGCCGCATGGATGTCGCCGAGCTCGGCGGTGAGGCTCACCGCCCTCATACCCGCGCGGCGGATCTCGAGCGCGAGGTCCTCGAGCTTTCCCATCGAACGTGCATGGAGTGCGACCGAGGCGCCTGCTCCCGCGAGCGCACGACCGAGAGCGTGGCCGATGCCACCGCCCGCTCCGGTGAGGAGAACGGCCTTCCCTTCCAGGGAAAAGAATCGTTCGAGGGTGTTCATCTCGCCTTCCATTTACGCTACCTCCCAGTCGATGCGGGCGGTCGCGTACGCCCGGAGTGTCATGCGGAGCTGCCCTTCGCGCGGCGACACGACCTCACCCCGCTCCGTCCTGAACGCATCTGGTTCCCGGCACGCTCGTTCGACGTTCGTCTCGTCAAGGAGCCGCAGGCGGCCCCTCCCGAGCGCACCCCTCACCACCGCTTCCTTCATCTCGGGCTCGAGGTTCGCGAGGAACGTGCTCGCCTGGCCCCTCGCTTCGACCGTGAAGGCCGCAATCGACAGCGGTGCGACACAGTGCCCGTGGAGGACCGAGCCCCCCCGGAACTCCCCCAGGTCGGCGAGCACGTGGTAGAGCGGGAACACGCAGCCGGGAAGTGCCGGAAAGCCTTCGGACGAGGAGCCCTCGACGGTCTCCATGACCCCCCGCCAGCCCGTCGTCTCGTAGTAGGTGAGGCTCGAGGCGCCGCTCCGTGTGAGGCAGGCGAGGCTCCCCAGGGTCCAGGCAGCGCCGAAGAGCGACATCTGGCGGACGTCGACCTCTTGCGGCAGCTCACCAGGAAGCGGTCCCACCACCGGGCCCGTCGCTACCGCGTTGAAGCGCGGCTTCAGCGTCACCGGGCTCACCACGACGGGCTTTCCTTGCGAGAGGCGGCGGGCGTTCAGCACCGTCACTTCCTGCATGGGGAGCGTCTCCATCATCGAGCCGTTGTCGAAGGCGTGGATCTGCGGGTTCAGCGAGAAGACCACCTCGTCGGCGAACACCGGTCGGGGGCCGCGGTTGAGCTCGGTGAAGTAGGCGTTCGTACCCGCCGCACAGGAGACCCCGGGTCGAGCGGGGGCCATGAGCTTCTTCGTGAGCGCGATCCACTTCTCCGAGGTGGAGGCCTCCTTCGTGTGGAACACGAGGAAACGAGCGATGGAAGAGGGCACTCGGGAGAGAGGGGGTAGCAGCGCCGCGAGCTCGCCTGCCGCCGCGTCGGAGAGGAACAGGGCGACCTCGAGCTTCGCGCGGAGGGCCAGGGCCTCGCGGGCTGCCCGCTCGAGCTTCCCCGCGCTATCGGAGCGAGAGAGATCGAGGTCGACCCGCAGGTGGGAGGGGCCCAGGGCCGTGAGAAGTGTCTGCTCGCGGTCCGAGAGCTCGAGTCCGTGGCTAGCGATGCCGAGGCCCAGTGCCGGGAGCGGGGAGCGGGGGCCCGCCGGCCGGATCTCGTAGGCGGGGCGCTCGCAGGGGAAACCCTCCGCTGCAAAGGCGGCGCGGCCTGGATCGATGAGGCGCAGGGTCACCGACTGTCTCACCCGCGTGCCGGCGGCGATCTCGGCCGGGAACGGGATTCGAAGGGGAGTGCAGTACGTCTTGAACGAGGCATCGGTCCAGTTGCGCTGGTCCTCCATTTCGAAGATGTCACCTTCGAAGCGGACCTCGGCCCAGACCTGGGGTGCGACCTCGTGCGCGATGGACCTGATCTCGCGAAACGGCTGGTGGGGCGAGATGAACTCGGGGAACGTGGACGACTCTTCGGTCCCGTCGGCGTGCTGGATGCGGCAGGGCGAGCCGGCGCAGGTGTCCGGGTGCAGCACGCAGAACCCAATGCGGTTCTTCAAGAAGGTGGTGTGCGCCTGGCCGTCGAGAAGGAAGCTGACGGTGCCGGTGGCATCACCGGTGAGGGTCGCCTGCCAGGAAAAGTGGATCTCGTTCTCGCGGTGCTCGGCCCCGAAGGTGATGTGAAAGGCGTTCTCGCCGATCTCCTGCCGCACCTTCGTGAGGACGGGCGCGAGGGTTCCCCAGTTGCGGTCCCGGACGGCCGCGTAAACCCGGCGGAGCACCTCCCGCTCGCCCAGGCGGATGGAGATGAGCTCGCTCCGCTCGAGAAAGAGCGAGAGCGGCCCGGCCTTGAGCCTGAGGCGGGGGGCGAGGCCCTCTTGCCTTCCATAACGCCACACGTTCACCGGCCACATGCGCTCACCCCCTAGGAGAACTTCATCGCCTGCCCGGTCGCGGCCGAGTCGTAGGCCGCGAATACGAGACGCGCGGTCTCGAGGTTGTCTTCGGCCCGGGTCTCGGCTGCGCCCTCGCCACGCAGGGCGCCGAGGAGGTTCTGGTGACAGGGCACGATGCTCGCCTGCACCACCTCGTAGGCCGGGTCGGCCCATGGATAGCGAGGAGGCGAGAAGCGCTTCGCGTGGGTCCCCGACGAGGTCGTCACCCGGACCCAGTAGTCGGGACCGAGCTCGAGTGAGCCCTTCGAGCCCTCGATGAACATGAAGGTCTCGGGGTTCCGGTCGTGCTCGATGAAGTTCTCGGCGTAGGCCATGAACACGACGACGGTGACCTTGCTTCGCATGCGCAGCATCACCGTCGCGACGTCCTCGCCCTTGATGTCGCTGTGGATGCGGTCGATGTGGCAGATGAGGCTTCCCGCCTCGCCGAAGAGGTAGCGGGCGACGTCGAGCTGGTGACTCCCCATGTCGGTGAGGAGGAACTGCTCGAGATCGCGGAAGAAGGGCTGGTTCTCGAACACGGGAGCGCCCGAGATGAGTTGGAGGCGGGCCCGGTAGGGCGTCCCGATGGTGCCTTCGAGGAGCACCCGTTTCACTTCGCGAATGGCGGTCTGCCAGCGAAAGTTCTCGTGGACGAAGAAGGGCACACGCGCCGCCGCGCAGGCCGCCACCATGCGCTCGGCCGAGGCAAGCGAGAGCGCCATGGGCTTCTGACAGATGACCGCAACGCCGCGCGAGGCGGCGGCGAGCACGTGCGCCTCGTGCAGCTCGGGCGCGGTGATGATGTCGACGAAGTCGAGCTCCTCTCGGCGGAGGAGCTCGAGAGGATCGGCGTAGACCTTCGGGATGCCGAACTCGCTCGCGAGGGCTTCGGCCTTCCTGACGGTGCGGTTGCAAATGGCGACGCAAGTTGCACCCGCGACCTCCCGCCAGGCGGCGAGCTGGGGACGGGCCCAGAAGCCGGCTCCCACGGCCGCGAAGCGAAGGGCCCCCATGTTCACTCCACCGGGGAGAGCGGGCGCTCGCCCCGCATGACGCGCACCAGGTTCTCGACGGTGATCTCCCCCATGCGACGCCGCGCATCCCGGGTATCGCCCCCCATGTGCGGGGCGAGGACCACGTTTTCGAGGGAGAGCAAAGGACTTCCCGCTGGTGGCTCGCGCTCGAAAACGTCGAGCCCCGCGCCGCCGAGCCGCCCCTCCTTCAGTGCCCTCGCCAGAGCCCCCTCGTCGACGAGGTGTCCGCGCCCCGTGTTGACGAGGAGCGCGCCCTTCTTCAAGGCCGCGAGCTCAGGCTCGCCGAGGAGAGGCTTGCCGGCCTTGTCGAGCCCGGCGTGCAGCGAGACGGCGTCGGCCGAGGCGAGGAGTTCCTTGAGCGGCAGGAAGCGGAGGCCGTGCGCGGCCGCGAAGACCTGGTCCGGATAGGGATCGGTCGCCACCACCTTCATGCCGAAGGCCTGAGCGCGAAGCGCAACCTCCTTGCCGATCTGCCCGAGGCCCACGATCCCCAGGGTCTTGCCGCGGAGTTCCATGCCCATGAACCCCTTCCACGATCCGGCGCGAGTCGCGAGGTGGGCGGGCACGATTCCGCGCGCCGCGGCGAGGAGGAGCGCCAGGGTGAGGTCTGCCACCGAATCGTGGACCGCGCCGAAGGCGGCGCTCACCACGATGCCTCGCGAGCGCGCCGCAGAGAGGTCGATGTTGTCGAGGCCCACGCCGTGTTTGGCGATGGTCTTGAGGCTCTCCGCGGATGTGATGACCTCGCTAGTGAGCTCGTCCGTGCCGGTCACGATGGCGTCGACGCCGCGAAGCGCACCCTTGAGCTCGGCGGCGGTGTAGGGACGGCCGACCTGGTTGGGGAGGATCTCGCAACCGGCCGCCCGGAGGCGATCCAGGTGTTCCGGGTAGGCTTTGCCGAAGGATTTCGAGCCGATGAGCACACGCCAGCGCGTCATCTAGGTACCGCCCCTTCCGTTCGGGTGAGAAGTTCACGGATCTCGGCCACCTCGCGCCGCATGTCGGGTGCGGTGTAGATCCCCGCGCCGAGCGAGAGGGTGGTTGCGCCGGCCGCGACGAGGGCGTGGATGTTGTTCCGGTTGACACCGCCCGCGGCCTCTATCTCGCAGGGACTCCCCGCTGCCCGGGCCATCTCCCGCACCCTCTCGAGCCGGGGGAGGACCGCAGGATCGAAGCTCGCTCCCTTGGTTCCCTCGCCGGTGACACGGGAAAGAAGGAGGATCGAATCCATCATGGGGAAGAGTCCCTCCGCCGCCCTGATCGGTGTCCCAAGCGAGAGGGCCACGCCCGCCTTCACCTTGTGTCCCTTCACGGCGAAGAGCGTCTCGAACGGCATTCGTGAACTCTCGAGGTGGAAGAGGATGAGGTCCACCCCGGCCTCGACGAGCGGGGGGACGAAGCGCATGGGCTCGTTCACTCCGAGGTGGACCTCAAAGGGCAAGCGCGTCAGCTTGCGCAGCGCCGCGATGGTGCGGGGCGGGAAGGCGATGTCCGGTACGAAGTAGCCGTCGAACACGTCGAGGTGGAGGAAGTCGAGGCCGGCCGCCTCGAGACGCTTCACCTCCTCGGCCAGATGGCCATGGTCGCCGTTGAAGAGTGCGGCCCCGAGCCTCACCGATGCGCCCTGCTGCGCTCTGGGAACGAAGCCCGCCATCGCTAGTCCTCGGGGTCGATGCCGATGGCTCGGACTGGCACGGCATCGAGACCCTCTACCGGCACCGGCAGGGCGATGAGGAAGAAGCGCTTGCTCTTCAGGCTCACGAGGTTCGTCATGCACTCGAGGACCGGGATCTCGGCCCTGGTGATGAGGAGATGGTTCGGGTGGTGGCTCACTCCACGCACCTCGTAACCCGAGCTGTCGGTGCCGAGGCAGTTGATCTTCCGGTCCTCGACGAGCCAGCGAACGGCTTCCTCGGAGAGGTAGGGGCGCTGGTGCGACTGGGGCGTGCGGTACTGGGTGTGGCGCCCGGTCATGGTCATGACACGGTCTCCCACCTCGATGTTCCCGGCCGCCTTCATGTCGGCGAGCGTGATGGGTTCGTTCACCTGCTTCGAGCGGAAGTCGAGGACGATGGCCGGTCCGAAGAGCTTCTCGAGGGGAATGCCGGCCGTGTCGCTGCCCTTCGTGAGGTAGTGCAGAGGGGCCTCCACGTGCGTCCCCACGTGCGACCACAGGTAGATCGTGCTCATGATGTCGCCCTCTTCACCTTGGCGCTCGTTGTGCCGGGCGATGTCGAGGGCATACTGCTCGCGGCCCGGGAGCAGTCGGTGCGTGAGATCGACGATTCTCCCCCTGGGCATCATCTGCTGAACCATGTTGTCTTTCTCCATTCACTTCGAGTGATGACAGTATCCGTTCATCTCGATGCACGCGCCCGCGACCCCGACTTCGGGGAGGAGGGACTTGCCGCCGGCCAGCTCGATGGCCTGCGCGACGGCAGCGCGCTTCGACGGGTCGGCCAGGGCGACGATGATGCCACCCCCTCCCTTGCCCGAGATCTTGGCGCCGAGGGCCCCTGCGCCCAGCGCGGCCTCGATGAGTTCTTCGATCTTCGGCACCGACATCCCGAGCTTCTCCTTGATAAGCTGGTTCAGGTTCATGAGATGGCCGAGCAGGGGCAGATCCCCCGCCTTGAGTGCGCTCTCGGCCTGGTCGACCAGCAGCCCCATCTCTTCGAGGAGGTGGTGGCGCATGGGGTGGTCGGCGAGCCAGTTGCGCGAGGCGGTGTTGCTCGCAGCAGTGCTCGCCCTGAGGAGCGTGTCGCCGATGACGATGGGGATCGGCGCGGCGACCGGCACGGGGGAGGGGCCCTCGCCGAGGCTGTAGCGGACGACGCCTCCGAGGGCGCTCGCCCCGGTGTCGAGCCCGGTGCCCACCCCGCCGTGCGCGATCACGTCACCCTGCCACGCGATCCAGGCGAGCTCGCGGGGTGGCACGGACGCCCCGGCCGCGGCAAAGGCCGCCGCCACCAGTGAGGCGGAGGCCGCCGCCCCCGAGCCGAGACCGGATCCCACCGGGATCTCCGTTCGCCAGGAGACGTCGAAACCCAGCACCCGGGTCTTCTCCACCACGTGAGCAAGGACATAGCGAACCGGCGCGAAGAAATCTTCGCGGGCGACCACCGAGATGTCATCGTGTCGCTTCTCGGCGCGGAGCGCGTCGATGCGCCCCTTGAATTCGAGCAGGGTGGAGCGCACGCCTTCCTCGGAGCGCTCCGCGAACGTGAAGCGGTAGCCGTCCCCGCCTCGGCAGAGGAGGGTGCAGTGGGTCCGGATTCCCACCGCCGCCACGAGGGCTGGAAAGCCCCAGTTGACGCCCTTGCCTCCGAGCAAGATCACCTTGGCCGGTGCCGATGCGAGGATGGTCTTCTCTTTCATTTCAAGGCTCCCCGCGCTTCACTGCACCGCCTGCGCTCCGGACCCGAAGAGGACGAGGATGATGAGGGCGCCTTCCGCGATGTACTGGCCCCCGATCCTCATGCCCGCCACCTGCATGGCGGTGACGAGGAGCACGAGGAAGAGGCTCCCGAAGAAGGTACCGGCCGGCACCGCCCGGCCTCCGAAGATGAGAGTGCCTCCCACCACCACGCTCCCCACCGTCTCGAGCAGGTAGGGATCTCCGAGGCCCAAGAACGCCCCGCCGACCCGCGCCGAGACGAGGATCCCGCCCAGGGCGGCGAGCACCCCGCTTATCACGTAGGCCACGATCTGGATGAGGTTCACGTCGATGCCGGAGAGGCGTGCCGCCTCCAGGTTCTGACCGAGCGCGGTGAGCGACTTTCCGAAGCTCGTAGACTTCACCACGAAGGTGAGGATGAGGACGAGCGCGAGCGCCACCACCAAGATGACGGGGACCACTCCGAAGATCCGGTCGCGCGCGAGGTGGGTCAGCACCGAGGCCACGTAGGTGGCGCGGTAGTGCGGGTTGTAGATGAGGATGAGGGTGGTGACGATGTAACCCATGCCCAGGGTGGCGATGATGGGGGGAATGCGCAGGAGCAGCACGGCGAGAGCATTGGTGAGCCCGATGAGCCCCCCCAAGGAGAGCACGAGCGGCACCACGTACAGGAGGTGCGGGTTACTCCCGTTGCTCATCCCGGTGGAAAGATAGGCGCCCAGGGTGATGACCCCGGGGATGGAGAGATCGATGGCCCCTCGTCCGGTGGTGACGACGATCATTTGACCGAGCGCCACGATGCAGAGGAACGAGGCACTCGTGCTCGTGGCGATGAGGCTCGCGAGGTTGATGCTTCGGGCGAAGAAGCCCAAGACGAGCCACATCACTCCCGCCCCGAGCGCGGCCCAGAACCAGTCGACGCTTCTTATCGATCGCGCGAGCACGCTCACGTCTTCACCTTGCGTAGCAGCCTCGAGGCGAGGATTCCCAAGAGAAGGAGGCCCTGCACCGCCGTCACGTAGCTCGAGTTGATCCGGAGGAACCCGATGAGCGCCCCGAGCAAGGAGAGGGTCACCGCCCCGATCACGGTTCCCCAGGGAGAAATGACCCCGCCGAGGAGTTCGCTCCCTCCCATCACCACCCCTGCCACGGTGAGAAGCGTGTACGACTTCGTCGAGTTGATGTCGGAGGCACCGGCTGCGGCGGTGATCGCCATTCCACCCACGATGGCGAAGACGCTCGCTACCGCGTAGCAGGCCATCGTGGCCTTGAGCGGGGACCAGCCGCTCCGGGCGACCGCAACTGGATTGTTCCCGAAGCCGCGGAGCACCGTGCCGTAGCGCGACCGGTTGAAGGCGAAGGCGGCCGCCCCCAGAGCGAGGACGATGAGGACGCTCTCCGGCACCGGGAGCTCGAGATTGAAGAGGTTCACAAGCCAGTCCGGTGCCTGCCCACCCGGGCTGTCCTGGAGTGTGAGCCCGGCGCCGGTCCAGATGAACGACATGCCCATGGTGACGATGACAGCCGGGATGTTGCGCAGGTAAATGAGCGCGCCCATCGCGCCGTAGGAGGCGACTGCGCACAGGAGGAGGAGGACGCCGAGCAGCGGATTCTCCTGGAGGATGGTGGCGCACACGACCCCAACGAGTCCCATGAAGGCCCCCACACCGAGGTCGATCTGGCTGAGCCCAATGACGAACATCTGCGAGAGGGCCGAGCAGATGAGGGGCACCGATCCCATGACCAGGAGGTCGACCCCAAACTGCGTGAAGACGCCGCTGTGGAGGAACCCGGAGAGCCCGAAGACCGCCAGCATGGCGATGAGCGGGGGGAGGATCGTGGAGCTGGAGCGGCGATGCTTGCGCGCCACGCTCTCGGTGCGCGCGAGGAGCTCCTCTCCGCCGAAACTCGCCTCGATGATTCGGTTCTTGGTGGCCTCGGCCGAGGCGAGCTCCTTGATGAGGCGGCCATACCTCAGGACGAGCACGCGGGAGCAGGATTCGAGTTCCTCGTCCTCGGTGCTGTACCAGATGACGAGCTTGCCGCTCTCCGCGGCGTCCGTGAACAAGGTGTACATCTGCTTCTTCGTCCCGACGTCCACGCCCTTCGTCGGATCGTCGAGCAAGATGATGTCCGCCTCGGCGAGGAGCGCCCGGGCGACGAGCACCTTCTGCTGGTTCCCGCCAGAGAGCGCGACGATGGAGGCCTTCGTGTCGGTCGCCTTGACGGCGAGGCGCCTGAACCAGTGGTCGACCTTTTGGGCGAGTACCTTCGCGTCGAGGAAACCGAAGAGCGGGGACTTCGTCACCTCGACCACGCTCATGTTGTCGAAGACGGAACCGAGAGGGAAGACGCCTTCCTTGGCGCGGTCCCCGGTCACGTAAGCGAGCCGGCCGGCCCGCTCGACCATGCCCCCTGGCCTCGACCTCGTGAAGAAGAGGGCGCGGAGTAACTCGCGTTGCCCGCTCCCCTCGAGCCCCGCCACCCCGATGAGCTCGCCGCCCCTTAGGTCGAGATCGAGCCCCTTCAGCACGGAGGTCGCAAGGACCCGCGCGCGAATGAACACGGCCTCGCACGCTGGCCGGGCCACTCTTGCCTCGGGTGCGCGCCTCGAAGGGTACGCAGCCGACACTGCCTCGCCGGTCATCTTCTCGACAAGGCTTGATTCGTCGACGTTCTCGTTTTCTCCCTCCCACACCTTTTTCCCGTTCCTCATGACGAGGATGCGGTCGGCGACGCCCACGATCTCGCCAAGGCGGTGCGAAATGAAGAGGACCGATACGCCACGGGAGGCGAGCGTCGCAAGCGCACTCATGAGCTCGCGGGTCTGCGAGGCACCCAAGGAGGAGGTGGGCTCGTCGAGGATAAGGAGCTCGAGCCCGGGCATGGAGAGGGCGCGCGCGATCTCGACCATCTGGCGCTGTGCGATGGAGAGCTCTCCGACCGGGGTGCGCGGATCGATGCCGTTTCCGGGAAAGACCTCGTCGAGCGCGCTGTTGGCGGCTTGGGCAAGCTGCCGACGCCACCTACGCACCCGGCGCAGGGCGGCGTGCTGCTCGATGGCGAAGTTCTCGCAGACCGTGAGGTTCGTGCAGAGTGAGAGCTCCTGGTAGACGACCCTCACCCCGAGCCCGCTCGCCGCAAGCGGCGTGTAGGCGTCGAGGTGAAGGGGCGCCCCGGCGTAGAAGAGCTCTCCCGTGTCTGGGCGTGTCACCCCCGAGATGACACGGGTGAGCGTGCTCTTCCCAGCGCCGTTCGCCCCGATGAGCCCGACGATCTCACCTTTACAAACCGTAAATGACACTTCGCGAAGGGCGGTCGTCGCTCCGTACGTCTTCGTGACGCCCCGCAGGTCGAAGAGGTCCTGGCGTGGCGCACCCGCCTCACTTCCCGGCGAGGCGGTGTCCTTGCGCGACGCGCTGTCGAGTGCGTTCACGGAACGAGCGTCCTCATGGGCAGGGTGATCGCCGGAAGCTCTCTTCGGGCCCCCGCGAGCCTTGGGGCTCGTTTCCGACGACCACCCTGGCTCCTCCTATTTCAGCACGTGGCTCACGACCCAGGCGTTGTCGTAGGTCTGGGCGATGACGGTTCCGGGCTGGATGCCCTTGAACTGGTCGACGTTCTCGTTCGTAACCGGGACGAGCGGCAGCTCGTAGGGGTGCTTGATCATCTCCGGGACCTTGTCGCCCTCCAGGATGTGGATGGCGACCCAGAAGGCGACTGCGCCGATGCTAGGCTCGGACCCGAGGCTGATGGTCTCGTATCCGTCTTTGGCCTTCTCGTCGATCCACCAGCTGATGAACTCGGCGCGGTTCGAGCCGACGATGACGGGCACCTTGCGATTGGCGTTGGTAAACGCCTGCACCACGCCGTAGTCGCCGCTCATCCCCACGCACGCGTCGATCTCCGGGTAGCTCGGCAGCACGTTCGCCACGGCGCTCTGGGACTTCGCGATGTCCGCCTCGGTGTCGACCTCGCCGAGGATCTGTATGCCTGGGTTCGCCTTGAAGATCTTCATCATTGCCTCGTAGTCGTCCTTCTCGGGCGCCGATCCCATCACTCCGCGGGTGATGAGAATCTTGGCGTTGCCCTTGAAGCGGTCGACCACGTACTTCGCCGAGATCGATCCCCAACTCGAGTTGTCATATTCGAGCTTGTAGGCGTAGGGGCTGCTCACGATCGAGTCGAAAGCGATGACCTTGATCCCCTTCTGATGGGCCTTGGCGATGACGCCGTTCAGGCCCGTGAGAGAGGCAGCATTGATGAGGATGGCGTCCACGTTCTGCAGGATGAGGCTCGACATCTGCTGGATCTGGGTATTCTCGGTCCCGTCGCCGTTCGCGACGATGAAGTCCTTGATGAGTCCCTGATCCTTCGCCTCCTTGGCCGCCACCTGCATGGTGTCCACCATCTGCTTGCGCCAGGAGTTTCCGTAGAAGGAGTTGGAAAGGGCGATGACGAATGGCTTCTTGGCCTTCTTTTCGGCGCCCAGGGACGAGGCGGGGATGACCGTCATCGCCACGAGCAAAGAAACGGTGAGCCTCTTCATTTTGGAACCTCCAGTGAACGAAGCGCGACCGCTGCTACGGTCTCTGTGCATTCGGGAACTGCCGGTTTCCATTCACGACGCGAGACAAGATCACAGGATCAAAGAGGCCGGGACAAGCACCGCCGCCGGCGAGGAAGCGTCCAGCTGCGTGCCCTGCCTCTGCTATGAGGCGCGAGACGGAGGAAGGCCCCCTCGCGCCTTCACGATCGGACTCCCGGGCGAATGCAGCGTGCTTCACGAAAAGGCCCTTTCTTGTGAGCGCCCTTCAGAATGGGCGATGAGACCCAAAGCGATCACTCGCCCTCCCCTTCGTGGCCCGAATCCTAGGCGCCGGGAGCCTTACACATAAGACATCATATGTCTAGAGGTCGCAGAGGGCCTGATCTCGTGGAACGCTTCTTGAGCATGCATGAGGACGCTCTGCGGCGAGGGTGCACCGCGGTCCGCGCGCCCAGACGTCATCGTCGGAACCGTCCCGCCTTTAGGCGGCTCGCTTCGCGAGGCGCGCCCCTGCCTCGGCCGCCGCCGCCGGCCGGGCGAGGCGGACCTTCTGCGCCTCGATGATCATGGCAATGAGGATGATGAAGCCGCGGATGGCCTGGATCCAGTAGACGGACACGTCCATGAGGTTTAGGCCCGCCCCGATGGTGGTGAGGAGGAGCACTCCTCCCAGAGCACCGATGAGATTCCCCTGGCCGCCCTGCAGGCTCACCCCGCCGATGACCGAAGCCGCGAACACCTCGAAGATCATTCCCTTGCCCATGGAGCTCATGGCGTTCGTGAGGCGTGCCGAAAGCATCCAGCCCGCGAAGGCCGCGAGGAGGCCGCTCAACACGTAGACCTGGATGACGCGCCTGTCGGGCCTCACCCCGGAGGCGAGGGCCGCCTTGCGGTTCGCGCCAATGGCGTAGAGTTCGCGTCCGAATCGGGTGCGGGACACGACGATGTTCCCGACGAGGAAGAGGACGAGGAACACGATGACCGGGACGGGTATGGGCCCGAGCTTGCCGAGCCCAAGCCAGTTGTAGCCGCGCGATTGGCTATAGGCGGTCTGGCCGTTGTTCACGAGGAGGGTAAGCCCCCGAATGGTGATGAGCATCGCCAGGGTCACCACGAAGTTATTCACTCGCATCTTGGTGATGAGAACCCCGTTCACCCATCCGATGGCCATCCCGATGGCGTGGACGAGGAGGAGCGACAAGACCGGGGAGAGCATCCATCCCGCCCCGTAGAGGGGAGGGCCCGCCGGACTGATGAAGACGATGCCCAGGACGCCACACAGACCCAGCGTCGACTCGGCCGAGAGATCGAAGTTCCCGGTGAGAAGCGTGAAGCTCTGACCGATCACCAGCACGCCGAGCACGGAAGCGTTGAAGAGGATGTTGATGAAGTTGGCTGTGGTGAGAAAGTTTCTCGTGGTGAAAGCGAAGAAAATGATGATTCCCACCAGAAGAAACCAGATGAGGTGGCTGAGGAGGAAGGGGACGAATCGCTTGCCTTTCATGGGCTTCCTCGCACGGCGAGCATGGCCCCAGCGGACCCCGGGTCGCCGGTCGGCGCACTAGTCCTCTGCCGGTACCGAACCTTCTGGGCGTCGAGCAGCATCGCGGCCAAGATGACGATGCCGCGCACCATGTCGATGGCGAAGCCCGACACCTGCATCAGGTTCAAGCCCGCGTTGATGGAGGAGAGGAGCAGGACCCCGCCGAGGGCGCCGAGCATCGTTCCCCGGCCGCCGAAGAGGCTGATGCCACCGATGACCGCCGCGGCTTGAACCTCGAAGATCATCCCCTCCCCGATTCGGGTGGCGCCCACCCCCAAGCGCCCGAGCTCGATCCAGGCAGCGAAGGCAGCGAGAGCGCCACTGATGAGATAGACCTGTAGAATTCTCCTGTCGGGGTCGATGCCCGAGGCGAGTGCCGCGTCCCGGTTGCCGCCCACCGCGTAGAGGTCTCGTCCGAACCGTGTGCCCCGGGTGAAGACGGAGGCGACTGCGAAGGCCGCCACGACCACGATGACGCTCAGCGGGACGGGGCCGAGTGAACCGTGGCCGAGCACCTTGAAGGAGTCGGGGAGGTGGGTGACGGTCTTCCCGTGGGTGAGGAGGAAGGCGAGCCCCCGCACGACGATCATCGTCGAGAGCGTGACCACGAAGTTGTTCATGCGGAGCTTCGTGATGAGCAGGCCATTCACCTCCCCGATGAGAAGGCCCAGGCCGAGCATCACCAGCACCGTGAGAAACGGGCTCAGAAAGAGCCCGCTCCCATTGCTCGGCTCGCCGGCAGCGGTGAGGAGGAAGGCCCCCACTACCGCGGTGAGGCCGATGGTGCTCTCCGCGCTGAGATCGAAATTGCCGGTGATGAGCGTGAAGCTCTGGCCGATCACCATGATCCCCAGCACCGCCGAATGCACGAGGATGTTGGTCAGGTTGTTGGAGGTGAGGAATCGGTCGGTGAGGAGCGAGAAGGCGATGACGGTCGCGCAGAGCAGAACCCAAATGAGATTGTCGATGATGAACGGGATCCAGTCTGTCCTGTGGGTCTTCACGGCTTCACGGCTCCTTCCACGGCCTGGAGGATGCGCTCCACGGTGGTGGAGGGGTCGCTTGTCGAGAACTCGGCCACGATTGCCCCCTTGAACATGACGAGGATGCGATCGCACAGGTCGAGGAGCTCGCGGATCTCGTCGGAGATGACCACCGTCGCGACCTTCTCTTCCCGCGAGAGGCGATCGATGATCTTCATGATCTCGGTCTTGGCCTGGACATCCACCCCTTGCGTCGGTTCGTCGAGGAACAGCACCTTGGGCTTCGCGCTGACGAGCTTCGCAAACACCACCTTTTGCTGGTTTCCGCCAGACAGAAACTGGACCGGCTGGGCCATGGACGGCGTCTTGATGTCGAGGCGATCGATCTGCTCCGAGACGAGGCCCTCCTCCCTGGCGGAAGCGAGCAGGCCCAAGGCGTTCCTCATTCGGGAGAGGATCGGGAGGGTGACGTTCTCCTTCACCGACCGCAGACCCACGATGCCGTACCCGTGACGGTCTCGCGGGAGATAGGCGAGGCCCTGGTCGAGAGCTTCGCGAGGATCCTTGGCACGGTAGGGCCTTTCCTCGAGGAGCACCTCGCCCTCTCCCAAGGGCTCAAGCCCGAAGAGCCCGCGCCCGAGCGCATCCTTGCCGGAGCCCTCGAGCCCGGTGAGGCCGAGGATCTCGCCCTTGGAGAGCGTGAAGTTCACGTCCTGGTAGGAGTCCCTGCGGCAGAGCCCGGCAATCTTCAGCACTGGAATCGCGCTCGCGCCGGCCGGCGCGTGATGAAAGCGCTCCACCTCGGTCCCGCTGATGAGGCGGATGAGCGTCGGTTGATTGAGCTCCTTCACGGGATAGTCGCCGATGTTCGCGCCGTCCCTCATGACGGTCACGTTTTCACAGAGCTCGAAGATCTCCTCGAGGTAGTGGGAGATGTAGACGAAGGCTGCCCCCCGCTCGCGCTGCCTGCGCACGAAGCTGAAGAGGAGCTCGACCTCGTGTTTGGGGAGCGGCGCTGTCGCCTCGTCGAGGATGATGACCTGGGAGTCGGCGAAGAGCGCCTTGGCGATCTCGATGATCTGGCGCTCCGCGACCGAGAGCCCCTCCACCTTCCGGCGGACATCGATCGATAGCCCGAGGCGGCCGAGGCGCTCCTCGGCGTCGCGAAAGACCTGATCCCAGTCGACGAGTCCGAACCGGCTCGTCGGGAGGCTGCCGCAGAACACGTTCTCGGCAATGCTCAAGGGCCCGATGAGCTGCGAGTGCTGATGGACGCAGGCGATCCCCATCTGCCTCGACTGGGAGGTGGTGATGCGCGCGAAGCGTCTCCCCCGGATGACGATCTCGCCCGCGTCGAACGGGTAGACGCCGGTGAGGACGTTCATGAGGGTGGACTTCCCGGCGCCGTTCTTGCCCACCAGCCCGCGCAGCTCGCCCCCGGATCGCAGGCGAAAATCGACGTTCTTGAGCGCGCGAACGCCAGGGAACTCCTTGGTCACGCCCTTCATCTCGACGAGGTAGGACTCGCTCTCCATCGTTCGCTTTCCGGTTGCTCAGCCCGGGGCACGGGGGTCTAAGGCCCCCGTGCCCCCTGGCTCGTGATGCTTCTCTTGTTCTCGATGGCTCTACCGGGCGGGCATCTTGAACTTCTTGTCCATGTTGGTCCAGGTCGCGGGATTGGTGATGTTCTCGGCCGTCACCTTGGTGGTGGCGAGGAAGAGCTCCTTGGTCCCGTCCTTGTTCGTCTTCACGTGAGCAGGCGACCACGGCGCGCCGGCCTGGGTCACCTCGCCCTCGGCGAGCGTCTTGCCAGCCAGGGTCTGCCCGATCCACTTCACGACGATTCCGAAGTCACTCACCGGCTGAGAACCCGCGCCGTCGGCGACGCCGTCGAGGATGGCCTCGAGAATCCAGGGGCCGCCGTCTACGCCAGTCAGGATGATGTGGCCCGGCTCGCCCCGCTTGTGGAACCGGTTCAGCTGGTCCATCGCCGCCTTGGTGCCAGGGCCGTAGACGTTGTCCGAGTGGATGTAAATGCCGTCGAGGTCGGGGTTGGCCGAGAGAACGTCGATGGCGATCTGCTGGCCCTTCGCGGCATCCCAATCGCCCACCTTCTGGATGACGGTGATGTCCTTGTACTTGTCCACCACGTCGTGGAAGCCGTCGCGTCGCAGCTGGCCCACGTTCTGGCTCAGGTTGCCGGTGATCTCGAGCACCTTGCCCTTGGCCGAGCCGTAGCGCTTCGTGAGCTCGTCCACCATGACCTGGGCGGCCTGCTGTCCAGCCAGCCGGTTGTCGGAGAGCACGGTCATGTCGATCTTGCAGCCGGCCGGAGACCGGTCGATGGTGTAGAAGGGGATCTTGGCGGCCTTGGCCTTCTCGACCGCGGCGCAGATGCCGGCGCTGTCCTCCGGGACCGTGACGATCGCCTTCACCCCCAGGGAGATGAGATAGTCGATGTCGTTGTTCTGCTTCTGCGGGTCGGAGTTGGCGTTCATGGTCACAACACCCCAACCCTGGGCCTGAGCGTTGTCGACGAGGCTCGTCTGGATATAGAGCTGGCCCCCGTAGAGCCCGGGTGCAGCGTACCCGATGATCGTGGAGGGCTTCTTGCCCGCCGCGAAAGCGCTCGCCGGCGGCAACGCGAAGGCGAGCACGAGCGTTCCTACTGTCACTTTCGCCCATCTCTTCCAGGTGTGCGACATGGGACTCTCCTCAATTTTGGTCTTCGTTCGGCCGGGCCCTTACTCCTTTAGTGTTCTGAGTCCGCCCGGCGGAAGGCTCAGAGTTTGTTCACCTTCAGCACCTCGTTCGAAGCGGCGAGTCGCGCCGTGTACGGACCCTTGCGGCGCATGATGAAGTTCACGAAGAGGCTCTCCACGATGCACAGCTCGGCGACGCGCTTCGACATGATCTCGCCCGAGATGTACGAGGTGAAGACGGCGGTCTGCAGGATGTGGGTCGCTTCCTGCGCCAGGGCCGAGAAGGGGTAATTCGTCACCGCGATGACCGTCGCCCCTGCGCGGCGGGCCTCCTTCGCCACGTCGAGGAGCGTCTTCGTCTGGCCCGAGTGGCTCACCGCCAGCAGGACGTCCTTGGGCCCGAGCTGCGAGGCGAGCACGAGCTGCAGGTCCCGGTCGGTTGCGAAGCTTGCCGGGAATCCGATGCGGATGAAGCTCAAGTAGGCTTCCTGGGCCACCACGGCCGCGTTTCCCACTCCGCAGAACAGGATGGCGCTCGCCCGGCAGAGCGCCTTCAACGCGGCCCGGTACGCCACGGGGTCGATGACGGTGGAGGTGTCGCAGATGGCCTGCGCCGCCGCGTCGAAGATCTTCTTCATGACGGCGTCGGGCTCGTCGTCCGGGCGCAGCCCGCGGTACTCGAAAAGCTCTTGCCCGTTCGCCCCAGGCCGAAACTGCGCCTTGAGCTCCGGGTATCCTTCGTAGCCTACGTGCTTGGAGAGGCGGACGACAGTGGCCTCCGAGCAGCCCGCCCGCCTCGCCAGGGTCACGATCGACAGGGCGTGGATCTCCTGCGGGTGGGCGACGAGGTAGTCGGCCGCCCTCTTCTCGGCCCTACTCAGCCGCTGGTAGACCGCCTGCAGCTTCAAGGCAAAGCCATGCGGGATGCGCTGGAGCCTGATTTCAGTCACGTGAACGACCTCAGGCGCGCGTGAATCGGCTTTAGGGCGCCCTGCAGCTCGCGGTACACGGCCAGACGCTCCTGGTAGGCTTCGTGCGCGGCAAGATCGGGCTCGTAGGCGCGTTCGTAACGCACGGTACGGCGAGCGCCCTCGGCGATCGACGGGTAGAGCCCAGCACCCTTGCCCGCGAAGATGGCGGCGCCGAGACAGCCTGCCTCCTTCACCTCGAGCGTGCGGATGGGGAGGCCGAGCACGTCGGCCTTCACCTGGAGCCAAACGGGCGACTTGGCACCGCCGCCGGCGGCGGAGAGCCGCCCCACCCGAATGCTCGCTCGGGTCAGGGCCTCGAGGTTGAGTGCGAGCTCGTAGCTCTGGCACTCGAGGATGGCCTTCACCACGTCCGCCCGTGTGCTTGAAAGCGTGAGCCCGACCACCGCTCCCATGGAGGAAGGATCGCAGGAAGGCGTGCCGGCGCCATTGAGGTGTGGGAGGAACAGGATTGGTGAAGGTCCGCCGGGGAGTCCCTGAAGGATGAGTTCGTAGGGATCGTGCCCCTCGGCCGCGGCGGCCGTGACCTCGGCGTGGGCGAAAGTATCGCGATACCACCGCAGAAGGAGCCCGCCCACGTGATTGAGCGAGAAGGTGAATGACAACCCCGGAAGGGCCGAGGCATAGGCCGGGTAGTAGCCCGAATAGAGCGCAGCGGCTCTCTCCTTTGACGAGAAGACGGTCGAGAGCACCTCGGCGCTCCCGGTAGAGATGAGGGCGTCACCCTCAGCGAGCACCCCCGCGCCCACCGCCGCCGACGGCTGATCGTGGGCCCCGGCCGAAAGGACGATGGGGCCTGCAAGACCGAGGCTCTTCGCGAGGCGTTGCTCGAGCCAGCCGACCGGCATTCCGGTGGGGACGGGCGTCGAGAAAAGGGACGGGCTCAGCCCAAGCTCGTTCAGGAGATCGACGGCCCATTCCTTCCGGGAGACGTCCCATGCCATGGTCCGCGATGCCATGGTGTGATCGATGAATCCTGGAGCGCCGAGCCGCCCGAGGAGGTAATCCGCATAGGTGGTGATCCGCCTCGTCCGCGCGAAGGCGTCCCTTCGCTCCTCCTTGAGCCAGAGCACCTTGCACAGCGAGTTGATGGCGTGTGGCCGCATCCCGGTTCGCTTGAAAAGGGCTTCACCCCCGAAGCGTTCCTCGCAAGCCCGGGCCATGGGCGCTGACCTGTAGTCCATGCCGAGTATGGCTGGGTAGACGGGGGCCCCAGCACCGTCGAGGGGGATGATGGCGTCGCCCTGGACCGAAAGGCTCATGCCCCCGACCTCGAGCGGCGACTCACGGTTGGCGGCGGCTCGCGCCACTGCCTCGCCCAGCACTTCGCAAACGAGCGAAAAGACCCGTTCCGCGTCCTGCTCCGCCTTCCCGCTGCGGTCGCTGTCGATTCCGTACTCGCGGTAAGCGGCTCCCAGAGCGCGCCCCGCGTCGGTGAAAACGACGGCCTTGCAGCCGGTAGTGCCGACGTCGAGGCCGATGAGGTTCATAGCGAGCCCGCGAAGTTAGCCGTGGGCATAGAGCCCGTCCTGGATGCGGCGCAGCTGCAGGAGCACCGAATCCGGTTGCGGCTCGATCATGTCGTAGGTCAAAACTGCGTCCTTCGGCACCGCGGCCCGAAGCACCGAGCCCTTGGCGAGCCCGAGCGGGACGAGCCGCTCGCGTCGGCTCACCTCGGCGACCTCGATCGAGCCCCGGTAACAGAACTCACCGATGCCGTCGAGCACCTCGCCGGCCTTGAGGTCGCGCTTCGCAACGGCGATGCACTCAGAGACGAGCGCGCGTTGAGGGTGTCCGGAGGACTCGCCGTAGAGCACGCACTGTGCAAGCGTGAGCGGCACCTCGATGGAACAGAGGTGGAAGGGTCGGAAAAGGGTGTAGTAGGGACCATCTCCCATGTCGCGCTGGACGAGCCCGGCCCTGAGCGTCTCGTTGTCGGTCGTGAAGACGAGAAAGACGCCCGGGTGAACGCCAATAGCGAAGTCGACCACCCCCTTCCTCGAGAGGACGCCTCCCGCCTCCTTGGGTACGAAGACCCTGTTGAGCTGGGCAATGGTTGAGCGTGGGCCATGCATGCCTCGCACGTCGGGGATGAGGCCAGTCGCGTTCGACACCGCGGCCATCTCGACCGCAGTCTTGCTGCCGTCCACGAACTCGCACAGCATGCGGGCGCTCATCCTGCGCTTCTCCGCCTTGGCGCGTTCGGTGTCGGGCGTGGCGTAGTGATCGAGGGGGTTGTTCTTGCCCTTGCCGGCCGCCACCACCTCGAAGCCCAGTGCGCGCGCGAAGCGGAAGAGCTCGACGATGGCCGCCGGCTCATCCCCGGCGGCCCAGCTGTAGACCACCCCGGCGTTCTCCGCCATTCGGCGCAGGATGGGGCCGATGGTCACGTCGCACTCGACGTTCATCATCACCACGTGCTTCTTGTGGTCGAAGGCGTCGAGTGAGATGAGGGCGCCCGTCTCCGCTTGGCCGGTCGAGTCGACCACGGCCTCGACGGCGGAGAGGCGCGTCGCCAGGCGGTGGTCGGTGGTGGCGATCTTGATCCCGGCCTTCATGGCCCGCTCGGCCTCGGCGAGCTCGTTTGTGCAGACTACCTCGCTGGCCTTCTTCGACGTCGCATAAGCGGCACTCGCCCGCTCGAAGGTGAGGTCGACCACGACCGCGACTTCCATCCCTCGCATCTCGCCGACCTGGCTCACGATCTCGGTACCCATCTGGCCGGCACCGACCACCGCCACCGTCACCGGACGGCCGGCGGCCTCCCGCTCGAGAAGCCTTCTATCGATCTCGTACATGGCGACCGTTCCAGGTGAGGGTTAGGGTTTCACGAGGACCTTCAGGGCGCGCCCTTCGGCCGCCGCCTGGAAGCCCTGCAAGATGTCGCTCAGGGGAACGACGAGGTTGAAGTACTTCTCCGGGTGGAGACGCTTCCCGGCCAGGATGGCGAGCGCCTTCTCGTGAACGTAGGCCGGATAGGAAAAGGCGCCCATGACCTCCAGCTCCCCGTAGTGGATGAGGTTGCCGTCCAGGGTGGTGTGGGGATCGCTGCGGGGAAGCCCACCGAAGAGGATCACCCGCCCGCGCTTCCGGACCGCGCGGACAGCCTGCGCCTGGGTGGTGGCGACCGGTGTCGCCACGATGGCCACGTCCGCTCCGAGCCCGTCGGTCGCGGCGAGGACCTCCTTCACGGTGTCCCTCGACCCCGAGTCGATGAGGAGGTCCGGTGAAAAACGCTCGGCCTCCTTGAGGCGGGTGAGACCGGCCATGATCACCCGGACGGCCCCGCGGGAACGCGCCACCTCGAGGTGGAGGCAACCGATGGGGCCATCGCCGATCACGAGGACGGTGTCCCCGAGCCCGACTCCCGCCCTCTCCTGGGCGGCGATGACGGAGGAGGTCGGCTCCGACAGGGCCGCATCGTCCAGCGACAGCTCGCCGGGGATCCGGTGGACCATGCCACGCTCGAGGACCACCTCCGGCAGGTGCACGTACTCGGCGAAGCCTCCCGGCCAATGGGTGCCGATCATCCGGTGGCTCACGCACAGATTCACGAGTCCTCGCTTGCAGTAGTAGCACTCACCGCAGGAGACGTCCGGCGCAACGGCCACCCGATCTCCCACTGCAAGTCTTCGGACATCCGATCCGATCTCGGTGACGACGCCGGTGAACTCGTGACCCATGACCTGCGGGAGGGGGTGACCCTTGAGGCCGGTCCTGAAGTTCCGAAGGTCCGAGCCGCAGATCCCGCAGGCGTGGACCTTGACGATGACGTCGGTGTCGCCGCAGGGGTGGAGCTCGACCTCGCGTACCACCATGCGTTCCGGCGCCTCGAAAAGAGCGGCTCGCATCCTCATCTCTTTCCGTCCTTCCCAGAGAGGAGGCGTTCACCCACGGCGCCCGAGGGATGAATGAGGGCGAACTTCTTGCGAGTGAACCCGGTCGTGTTCATGAGCGCGATGCAGGCCGCGTCGAAGACGGCCACCACCGCCATGGTGCTCGTGGTGGCGAGCATGTTGAAGGCGTCGGCCTCCCGCGCCACTCGGATCCGGAGCACCAGGTCGGCAGCCCGCGCGAGTGGAGAGGTCTCGTTCTCGGTCACTGCCACGAGGTAAACACCCTTCTTCCGCATGGAGGGCACGAGGGCCAGGATCTCCTTCGTGCCACCGCCCTTCGAGATCAGGATGGCCACATCGCCGCGCCTCACCGACCCGAGGCCGCCGTGGACGCCGTCCGCAGGGGAAAAGAAATAGGCGGCTCGCTCGACGCAGGACAGCGAATGGGCGATCTTCCTGGCGGCCGCCCCGGAGGTACCTACGCCCGCCACCGCCACCCTCCCCCTCGTCCGGGTGATCACTTCGACCAGGCGTTCGAACGCCCTGCGGTCGACGGTCTTCTCCAGGCGGCCGAGCTCCTTTGAGCCGATGATCCACGTCCGGCGAGCGAGACTCCACACGGTCTCTTTCGGCATCACGTCCTCTCGGGCTTGACCGCGCCATCCTAGAACTCGGACGCCTCAGATGTAAAGAATGGATTTTCAGATTTCCCCCGCAAGAATGAAAATATACGAAGGGGGAGGCCTGCCTTTTCGTCAAAGCCGCGGGCACAATTTCAGACTTTCGATCTATCTTGAAAATATGGACCTGCCTGGTAAGGTGGGCAGCGACTCTCAAGAGTGAGGAGGCCTCCCGTGAAGAACGGAAAGACCGTTTTCGGTCTCATCGTGGGTACCCGGGGCTGCTTCAACGCTCGCCTGGCCAGCGTCGGGAGAGCAGCCATTCTCGATAAGATGCAGGCGCTCGGTTTGGAGTCCGTCATCCTCCCCACCGACGCCACGCCGACCGGCGTGGTTGAGGGCCGGGTCGATGGCGAGAAGTGTGCCCGACTCTTCTCCTCCCAGCGCGAGGTCATCGACGGGATCGTCGTCCTGCTCCCCAACTTCGGCGACGAGCTCGGTGTCGTGACCGCAGTGAAGGGCGCCGGCCTCGACGTGCCCGTGCTCCTGCAGGCGAGCGACGACCACCTCGACCGCTTGTCGACGGCGGAGCGGCGGGACGCCTTCTGCGGAAAGATCTCGGTCGCGAACAACTTCTACCAGTACGGGATCCCCTTCACCGACACGACCTACCACTCGTGCGACGTGTCGAGCGACACGTTCACCTCAGACATCCGGCGCTTCGAGAAGATCTGCCGCGTCCACAAGGGCCTCAGGCGAGCGCGCATCGGGGCCGTCGGTGCAAGGCCCGGCGATTTCCAGACCATGCGCGTCTCGGAGAAGCTCCTCCAAGCCTCGGGAATCACCGTCGTGACCTGCGATCTCTCGGAGATCCTCGGCACAGCTGGCAGGCTCGACGACCAGGCGGCTCCGGTCGTACTGAAGCTCGGGGAGATCCGCGAGTACGGCCGCATCGCCCGCGAGGCGAGCGACGAGCACGTCCTGCGCCAGGCCAAGTTCAGCGTGGCTCTCGATGAATGGATCACGAAGAACGACATTCAGGCCGCCGGGGTCCAGTGCTGGACCAGCATTCAGCAGAACTTCGGCTGTGCCTCCTGCCTCTCCATGAGCATGCTCGGCGACAGGCTTATTCCGTGTGCCTGCGAAACCGACGTCGCCGGGGTGGTCTCCATGTACGCGCTCTCGCTCGCCACTGGGAACGCCCCGGCCCTACTCGACTGGAACAACAACTACGGCGACGACCGCGAGAAGTGCGTCTGCACCCACTGCTCGAACTTCCCGAGGAGCTTCACCTTCGGCAAGCGCTCGGCGGAGAAGCTCGAGGTTTCGTACCTCGATGTGCTCGGGACTACCCTGGGACACGACAACTGCTTCGGCGCCGTGAAGGGGAAGGTTCGCGCCGGCGACATGACTTTCTTCCGTATCTCCACCGATGACACAAAGGGACGAATCAAAGCCTACCTCGGGGAGGGGACCTTCACCGACGACCCCTTCTCCATGTCGGGCGGAATCGCGGTCTGCGAGGTCCCAAATCTCCAGAAGCTCATGAAGTACATCGTGAAGAACGGCTTCGAGCACCATGTCGGCATGGTACGCGAGCGGTGCGCCGACATCGTCGAGGATGTCCTGGAAACTTACCTCGGCTGGTCGCTCTACCGGCACACCTAGGCCCCGGCGTGGCGCCATAGGTCCGCGGCGCGGACGGCCTCGCGAAGGAGGCCATGGAGCTAGGGCTCGCCGCAAGGCGCTCAACATCGCCGAAAAGGCCCTCGAGGAGTTGGAGCCCGAGCTGCGCGATAGAGCCGCCAGCAACCCGGAGCAGCCGACGTGACTGCGAGCTACGCGCCAGCGAGAACTGCGGCAATACCGACGTACCGGAAAAATGGTCTCCTCGAGATTGACCATGAGCAAGTGAATCCGCGCGCGAAAGAACGACCGCCAAATTCGTGTGCACTTCACTCATGACACACTGACCACTGCCCTTGGCGCTCGGATACAAACAGCCCAAGGTCGCCGAACCGCGGTTTCCGGCTGCTCAAGGGCGGGAGCCACATTTGGCCCATTTTTCACTGGTGCCCACATCGCAGATAGCGCACACGTCACTGTCCATTCTGGCGGCGACCAAGCACCCGTGGGGCGAGAACCCGCTCCTCGCCTCAAGCGGTAAGCTATACCTCGTGATCGGTACCACCCGAATGGCTCGTCGGCTGCTGCCTGCCGCGCTCGTCGTGGCGTTGCTAGCGGCTCTGGTTCTCCAGTGGAAGCCAGCGCGCAGCGTCACGCTGTTCGTGCCGCGGATGGCCGGCTTCACCCAAGCCGGTCCTGACATCTGGGTCGAGCGCGGCACCGCAGCTGAGACGGGTCGTGGTCTTGTGAAGGTGGTCGCTTTGGCGCAGGTGCGAGTGCGCGAGTTCTACGGCATCCAGATCGGCCGCCCGGTCGTGCTGGCCTGCTCGACGCCGGGCTGCTTTCGCCGATGCGGAGGCATCGGCCACGCCACGTCCTACTTCGGGAACCGGGTTCTCCTAGGTCCTTCGGCGTTGAACCTAGTCAAGGTCACGCATGAGTTCTCGCACGTCGAACTCGCGGCCAGGGTCGGTGCCGTCCATGTCTTACTGCGAGTGCCGCAGTGGTTCGACGAAGGCCTCGCAACGGTAGTCAGCGAGGATCCTGCGTTCGACGAGGCAAAGTGGCGGAGCGCGACTGCGGGAGGGGCTGCCGCGCCCGACCTCCGACGCCTGGAAACGCTCAGCGGATGGCTGGAAACGACGAAGGTCGATGGCCAGCTGTCGTACGGGACCGCTAGGCACGAGGTGGCCCGCTGGTACGCGGGTGCCGGTGCCGGCGGCATCGAGCGCCTGTTCGCGATGTTGCGACACGGATACGCCTTCGACGACGCCTACAAATCCGTAAAGTAATCCGTCGGCTGGGGTTGTGGTTCGGGCGGCCTCGTTGACGAGGACCCCGGCCGCTGCCGGGCCGGGCGCGGGCAACCTAGAGCATACCGGGCTGGCTCGCAGTCGGCCGGACGCACTTCCCTGGCGGCGATCGCCGGGCCGCCCAGGACGTTTGTGACCCCGGTCGCCTCGGGTACGACGGGATGTACAGCAAATCGGGCTGGGACTGCGGCGGTCGTTCGAGGTTTCTAGGAGCTCTGAGCGACCGCTGGCGGGCGGCGCAGCATGAGTATGGCCAGCGCGAGGACCACGGATATGACGAGAATGATCCTAACGACCCAAGCCGTGCTGAGAATGATGCCGAACGCCGCATCGAGCGAGTATCTGCCGGGACCGGCGAAAGCAACGGCCAGGGCACAGGTGGCCCACGCGAACGGCATCTCCACGCCGTTGCCCGTCACAAAGAATCCATTCTTCCAATGCACTGCACCCATCGCCACCACCATCGAAACCACGATGAGTCCCGGCCCGACCGGGCCGAGGAACCCCAGGATGACCAAGATTCCACCGCCCGCCTCGCACAACCCCGACGCGAGTGCGAAGAACTTCCCGGGTCGGAAGCCGAGCGACTCCATGAAGCCGCCGGTCCCGCTCAAGCCATGGCCGCCGAACCACCCAAAAAGCTTCTGAGCGCCGTGTGCGGCGAGGGACCCACCCAGAAGCAACCGGACCAGTAAAAATCCAGAGTTCACGGGAATCTCCTCCGTGGCCCACGGGCCACGTCGATGGTTGCGACAGGGACAACTATGCCCGAGTTGTTCGAGGCCAGTGAGCCCACAAAGGGTCACAGTTAGGCACAGTATCGCGCTTGTTGCAGCCAGCGCATAGGTTACCACCGCTAGTGACATCGATCTCCGACCCTACGCCGTGATCCAAAGTAGTGGTGTTGACGGGGGTCGTGGCGCCTGTTCTCGGTTACCCTCAGCTGGTAACCTGGGAAGGCGCCAGGCGGCCGTGTAGGGCCTGCCAATGGCGCTGGTGCGCTGGAGGCTCCCTGTGCTCGACTATGCCCAAGTTGCGACGCGATCGGGGCACGGCGCTCCCCTATCGAATTGATCCCACGTTCGCGCTCGGTCCAGCAGAAGTGTTTCCTAATCGTGGCATCATGAATAGCCGTGACGCACAGTAATTGAACGCGCAGAGACACGTGCGGCCCTAAATCCATCTCGTCTCTAACTGTTCGTGAATATGGGGTGAATCGCTCTCAACCTCGCCATCGGGCGGCCTCTATGGTTCTGGTCTACGATGGGCTGGGGTAGGACCGGGTGAAGGCGATCCGCAGTGCGGCACTGTCAGGGCTCGGTCGGGAGACATCGGGGCCCGCGAGGAAACGTGCAATGGGGTCTCACCGGTCTCCGAGTGAATTCGGCGGTTGTATTCGTGCTCCACCCAGGCCTGGGTGATGTCGTTCAAGGTGGCCAGGGTGAGGTCCGGGATCATCCTCGAGCAGGGCGAGCAGCCGCCCCTCGACCTGAGCCCAGAAGTTCTCTTGCTTACCGTTTTGGTACGGCGAGTGAACGAGGGTGGTCTCGTGCAAGACGCCCAGGCGCTCGAAGCCCTCCGCCATCTCGGCCGCCAGCATCGCCGTGCCGTTGTCACTCAGCCCCGAGCGTGGCAGTCCGCGCTTCTGGATCGCCTGCCCCAGGCCGTGAGCCACGTTCTCGGCGTTCTCGGCCCAGTACCACTGGACATGGCAGGCGAGGCGGGAGCGGTCGTCGAGGACACCGAAGAGCAGTGGCGCCACCAGCTCGCCCCTCGGCGTGACCACCTTCTTGCTCCCGGTGTGGCCATCCCAGTGCCACAGGCCATTCACGTAGGCGGCCTCGTAGCTGCCGACCTCGAGCTCGTCGAGTCTCGCCTCGGCGGCGAGCGCCGCAGGCGTGCGTGCTGAGGTGAGCCGCCTGCGCCGGAGGAGACCGTGGGCCTTCATGAAGCGTCGCACGGTCGAGTACGACGGGGGCACGCCGACCTCGGGATTCGCGGTCGCCAGGGCCACCAGGTTGTCGTAGTGGAGCTGGACGCTCCAGCCCTTGTGGGCTGCATACTGGGCCAGAAGCGCCTGGCGCAGAGGGATGCCCATGGACGCCTGGTGGCCGCTGTCCTTGCGGATCCTCTTGCGCAGCGCTCCGACGGGATCGTCCTTCGCCTTGCGTGCCTCGCCGAGCCAGCGCTCGATGGTGGACAGGCCGAAACGCGTCGGCTCGCCCGTCACCGGATGGAGCCACTCCTGTGCGGCCAGTGCCTCAAGCCTGGCCTGGAGTTCGCCGCGCGGTGGTGGAGAGGCGAGCAGCGGTCCCACCACTGAGAAACGCAGGTGGGCCCAGGCCTGGTGGACAGAAGGCTTTCGACTTCTGGTCACGGCGCACTCCCTCATCGAAGGAGCGCGCACCGTAGCTCGATGCCCGGTGATCTCCCAACGAGCATCTTTTGCGGATCCGCGACCGACCTCATCGAGCGTGCGCTATCCCCGCCCCGCTGGTGATCGGGCCGAGGAAGCGCAGGAGGCCGAGCAGCCTTGCTGCTGCGTTGCCTTCGAACCGCTCGAGGAGCGATGTGGGGAGGAGCCCGGCGGCCACCGGCGACACGAGCGCGGCTCGAGCGGCTCGCCAGAAGGCGCTCTCCGCGAAGGTCTCGCGCCACCACCTCCGCCACCGCTCCACCGTCCGCCGGCTCACCCGAGATGCTCTCGCAGCTTCCGCATCCGGACCGGTGTCGCCCCGTGGCGCATCGCCGACACGAGCACCACCACCGCGCCGAGGTAGACCTTCCGCCCGAGGAAGCGCAGCGAGGGAGGGGTGTGGCGCGTCCGGCAGCCGTCCTCGGCACAGCAAAAGCTGCAGCGCCGTATCGCATCGTCGCAGAGCTCGGGACCGCCTCGCGGTTTGCGCCGGAAAAAGGCCGAGTGCAACACGCCGCCACAAATTCGGCAGCCGCCAGCCCTCACCTCGGCCGCACGATCCTCGTCACACCGGCCGAAGAGGAGGTACAACCTCGGATCGCACATCAGTCTCTGCCATGACAAGAGGACCTCCTTGAGCACTGACCTTGTCTCCGTCGACCACGAAGCTGCCGAATCCGGCGCCGCCGTCGTCAGGGGCCCATCATGGCAGCTCTTCCCTCATGGGTTGCTTGTCTTCGGACGCGACCTCGGACCGGATGGGCCTGTTCGCCTGCTCGTCTCCTCTCTTGAGCTCTGCACGCACCCCGCCTGCACCTGCCGCGAGATCACCCTGAAGGCAGTCGAGCTGGAGCTCACCGCACCGCCCGAGAGCTACGAGGAATTCCGGCGCCTCCTCGACGGGGGGCAACCCAAGTTCTTTCAGATCGACATCGATCTCGGCCTCGTCGACCGGATCCATGGCGAGGACCCGCGCCCACCGTTGGATCGCGAATGGCTCCCGTTCCTAAACGCTCACGTCGACGGGGAGCTTCTCGACCGCCTCCACGAGCACTGGATGCGGGCCAAGGGCCTCAAGGAGGGGCGAGGGTGGCGCTCCATTGACTGGAGCACGCGCGACCCACACCAGATGGTCGTCTGGGAAGAGATGTTCCCCGACGACCGAGTCGATCACTTCCTCCTCGCGGATCGCGTCTTCTTCGTCGATGAGCACTACTGCCGACGGCCGGGCTGCTCCTGCAACGAAGTCCGCCTCGGCTTCACGGAGATCGAGCTCGGTGGCAAGTACCGCGACGTCGGCTCCGTCCTCATTTCACTCCCGGATGGCACGCTTCGCGAACGCGAGGCGTCCCATCACCGCGCCCCCATTGTCGATGCACTCTGGGCTGCATATCAGAAGCGCCACCGTGTTGCTGCCCGCCTTGCCGAACGAAACCGGCGCATCCAACTCATCGCCCCTACGCTCCCCACCACGCGCTCGGCATCGCCACCCGTCCCGCGCACCGGACGTAACGACCCTTGTCCCTGCGGCTCGGGAAAGAAGTTCAAGCGCTGCTGCGGAGCCTGACCTCCCTGCACGTCACGTTGTTTGAGGGCCTCTGGCCATCGTGCCTCACCTATCGTGACCAATATGCTGGCGCTCGCCCCCGCTGTTCGTGCGCAGGCTCAGTGGGTTTACCCGACCCCACGCCGGTGGTCCTGCTGGCCCACTCACGACATGAGCCGTCGCGGGCGTCCACCATGTTCACCCTGCGCTACACGAAACAGGTTCTCGCGCGCCTCGTCTCGGCGACGTGCGGCCCACCTCGTCGACCGGTACGCTGAACCTAAACCACCGCGGCCAGCCCCGCTCGTGCATTACTGACCGGGTTCCGAGTCGCCGCCGTCAACATGATGCTTCACCTCGGCATTCCGACCCCGCTGTCCAGGCGGAGCGGCGCGAGATGTCCACCCGTTGGACGCCTACTTCCGAGATGAACGGAACCTGGGCGACATCGCACCAAAACTCGCGGAAACGTCATAGAGCCCCATCGGCGCCCGCGAGCAAGACCAGAGCGCGTCCTGGACGCGTCGGCCTCCACGCCCGAGCAGTCTTGGCCTGACAGCGTTGGCCTTACGTCACCGGTGCCCGCCGCCGGAATGACCTCCACCTGTTGGCCGACCGGCTATCGCGTGAGCACCCCCACGCCATGCCGGTGCACCATCCATTGCAAAGCCGCTGCGGTACGGAGAGCCCCTGTTACCGTGCCGATCCGGTCCCCAGCCATGGCCGTGCCATCCGGCGTAGTGCCAGCGCCACGGTGACCGCCACCAGCCGTGGCCATACCATCCGAAGAGAGACGGACCGTACACTCCGAAGTACGGCCAGGGACCAATGCCCCAGACCCATGGCGCATCCACCCACGTCCAGCCATAGGCTGTATAATAGACATACTCATAGGGCTCACCGTAGCCGTCCGGCGGCACACTCGTGTACTCATCACCGTAGGGCATCCATACCCAACCATACTGCTGCGTGTAGACCCACTGACCGGCGGGGGTCTGCCGTTGCTCTTCCGCCTGCACCCCTGCCTGACCGTTCGCCGGCACGTTTATGATGAGTGGCTTCTGGGGCGAGGGCGGAAATTCGGCCGGCGGAGCAGGGGGCATCACCAATGGTGGAGATGAAGGTGAGGGCGGCGCGAAGAATCCTGTGGCCGAGTCGGTATCAGCCGACCTCGTGGCTGGGGGAATCAGTGAAATCAACCCCAAGAGAAGCACTTTCGGGCGCATCGCCATCTCCCAGGTGTTAAACATTCGGGAGGTATTAGGGATAGATCGGGTATTCCGGGTATCCCCCAGACTGGCATGCCCTTTTGCGCACACTTGGACCACGCTGTTCTTCGACTGCAATCTGGATGGGGCCAGAGAACATTTCATGCGCTTTCAGTCCCCACCCTCGTGCCCGGCAGTCGGCCCGCATACTCCAGACCCGGTAGTGATATCCGGAGAGCCCAACGAACTTGACACGTCTCGGCGCTCCTCGAAGGTGCGAGGCAAGTCTTGGAATGGGCGCATCACTCGCTGAACGGACCTCGTGAAAATCGAGGGTAACGTGCTCGCCCGCCTCCAGGGCTCCAACCATTAGCTGCAGTTGATCGCTGTCCTTTGCGTCGAAGGAGCCCTCCACGGGAACAAGTGGCCCTTCCGACGCCATCCCCCTGACGTAGGTCCGTATTGCATTTCGCTCCGGTCCGGGAAGTGTAGCGCGGACCCGGCGCCACGCACTAAGCCAACCGGGATTCTTGGAACAAGCGAGAGACCCTCCGTGCTCGCCGTTTGCATTCACCACCGCCGCTCCTATTCACGGCCAACACTTCGGAGTAGGCAACTCTCGGGGACTGGTTTTCGCTGTTATCGCAGCGGTCGACTCCCCTCATGGCCCCCATCCCCATCGGCTGGACCGCTTCACGAACTCCCTTCTTTACAACTCGCGGACACTCGCGCCCTCGACACTGCCACCTTGGGGCGTTCTTCGAGGACGCAGCGGTTCGAAGGGCTGGCCCGCCCCATACCAGGACGAGGGGCCATGCACCTCGGAATTGGCCTGGTTTCCGCATTTGTAGAGACCTCTTCAATTGGGCAATTTCCGCCGGCTCTTCTTGTCCATCTCACCACGGTAGCGCTTTCCAATATGCTCCGGTACTAGACTCTCCGAGGCAACGGGACTGAACTCGCTGCTTCGGCAAATCGGGGGCCGCGGTAGGCGTCGCGATAGCCCGACTTTTCTCAACGGCGACACCATGCAGGCTCGCTACGCAGTCGCGGTCCACTTCACCGCCGAACCGTCGAACGACCCGAGCTACCGGCCAGGCGTGCGCAATTCGAGAGCGCGATGACCGATCAGCAGGCCCTCCGAAGACCCGCTCCGTTACTTCTTCGGCGCTCTTCTCTGTGCGTGCCCATACTCGTTTGTTGCGCGTAGGGGGGCCCGCTGCTTGGCGAGGTTACTGGGATGCTGAGAAGGTAAGGCACCTACCTCGCGCTAACCCGCGCTCCAGGCTATCGCGGTGGAGCGTCGCCGTGACGAAGCCACACCCATGGGTATGGTAAGCCGGAAATCGCTTGTCCGAGACGTGCAGACCATTCATGGGCGAGTCGCCCAGGTCACATCTCGGAAGCTGTCAGATCCAGGAGCTTGCCGTTAGCGGTGCCGACCTCTACGCTCACCGATCCTCGATCCGCATGCTCCCGGAAGTGTCAAACTCTGGGAGTCCCCGGGCAGAGCCGGGGGGCTCACCCAACGTAATGGAGAGAGGAAAGCGATCATGACCCACAATCTGGCGACCACTAATGGCCAGCTCGACGCGCTCTGGCGCGAGGAGGAACGCGCTCACGTGCTCGCGTTCGAGCTGAGGCCGGCAACGAAGATCGCCGTTATTTCGGACCTCCACATGGGAGACGGCGGCCGTAGCGACGACCTACGACGCAACACCTCCGCGGTCGCCGCCGCGCTGCGGCACTATGCGGCGAACGGCTTCACCGTCATCCTGCTCGGCGACGTCGAGGACTTCTGGAAGTTCGACCTCGCTGCGGTCAAACGCCAGTACGAAGCCACAATCTACCGCGAACTGGCCTCGCTCGACGGGGCTGCATCCCCTCCTCGCCGTATCCGTGTCTTCGGCAACCACGACATCGAGTGGCGCGCGCTGGATGATCCCGCGACGGGTGACTCGAAGGCAGGGCCCCGCGGCGCGCCCGAGGCGGTGATCCTGAAGCGGGAGGGCCGGCCGGTGGCGCTGATGGTCCACGGCCACCAGGGCTCGATCGACTCCGACAAGGCGGCCTGGTTCTCCCGCTTCTTCGTCCACATCTGGGGTTCGTTGATTGAGCCCGCCGCCCACGCGATCGGCTGGTACCCGACCAACCCGGCGGCTACCGAGTGCAGGGTCATGGCGGACTTCGAGCGTTCGATGTACAGCTGGGCCAAACGTGCAGGCGCGATCCTGATCTGCGGGCACTCCCACCGCGCCTACTTCGCATCGCGCTCCCGCGCCGACGTGCTTCGCCAAAGCCTCGGCTCGTCCTTTCCGGTCGACGGGTCGAAGTATGCAGATGCGGGGCGGCGGAAGGAACTCAAGGACGAACGCAGGAAGGGCCGCGACATCGGCGTGCTGGACGACAAGGGGCTCGTGGTTCCCTGCTACTTCAACTCGGGCTGCGGCCTCTACACCACAGGCCTGACGGCGATCGAGATTGACGGCGTTGACGACCAAATCCGGCTGGTCTTCTGGAACACTGAGGACGGCACGCGCAAAGTGCGGCGGCACGACGACCTGAGCGGGCTGCTCCGCGACGTCACGGGACGGCGCGCCCGTAAGATCGAACAAGGAGCGCTATGACCTGCGCGGCGAGGCGGGAGCGCATCCCGTCTCGTGTCTACTGGAGCTTTGTTGGATGGAGGCAGCCTAACGTGAACGCTTCTACAATTAAGGGTACCGATCTGTAGGTGAGCGTACCCCGGCCGACGACCGACGCGAGCGCTCGCCTGGGGGCGGTCGAGCACCATGCTCTGGCCGCCATTATGCTGGGGGCATCTTATGACCGAAAAAGAGGTCATCGAGCTGTATGATGCATTTGCCGCGCAGGAAATCGCCATCTGGCTTGACGGCGGCTGGTGTGTGGATGCGCTCGTGGGTCATCAGACGCGCGCCCATGCAGACCTCGATATTGCGGTGCGTCGATGCGATGAACGAGCCGCGAGGGCGGTCTTCCTGTCCATGGGCTTCACGGCCGAGCGGACTGACGACTTTGAATGGAATTACACGATGGCAAACACGTCCAACCAGAGAGTCGATGTGCATGTGTTTGACTACGGTGAAGACGGGAGGAACACCTATGGCGTCAACTACCCTCACGGCTCCCTGACTGGGACGGGAATACTGGCCGGCCACGAGGTACGCTGTGTCGCAGCCTGCTGGATGTTTGCCTTCAAGACTGCGTATCCACCGTCACAGAAGGACTTGCATGATGTGAATGCGCTGGCAGAGAAGTTCGTCTTCGTGGTGCCAGAGACTCATCGATAGCCAATGTGCTCCGGCTGACCAGAACGCAGGAGGCAGACTGGAATCCCGGGGGGCGGTTGCTTTCGTCCTTCTTCCTCTGGGTGCCTTCGAGGGTGGCCATCCGGTCAGCCTCAGTACGCGGACGCCGCGCTACTCGCCTGAGCTCCAATTTGACGGATTAGGCCCAGTTCTCAGCCCCGACGACGACGGCGGCGCGGCACCTTGGAGGCAGCTCGATGCGGCCGCGGTCGTCTCCACCTGCCATCGCGTCTTCCCTCGTCATGGGTGGAGGATCCACCGGGACGCAGCGCGCGCCCTGTCCGAAACGCGCCAGCCGGTCGGAAGTTCCGGCCAGGGCACGCGGCGATCACGGATCCTCGCTGTGAGCCGGCGGAGTGCAGCGCGCGCGGGTTTCGAAAGCAAAAACGGCCTCCTGCGCGCACCTCGTTGACGCGGGTAGACTACACGGGTAGAGTCGCAGCCTGCCAGAATAGTCCCAGCGCGAGCTGACGCATGGACCGCCCGACGAGAAACGACGTCGCAAGGCTCGCCCGAGTGTCCACCGCGACGGTCTCCTACGTCCTGAACGACGGCCCACGGCCCGTGGCCAAGGCGACGCGGGCGCGGGTCCAGGCCGCCATCCGCAAGCTCAAGTATCAGCCGCACGCCATCGCGCGGAGCCTCAGCAGGGGCAAAACGCAGACGGTGGGATTCTTGGTTCCGAGCCTCGTCGCCGCCTTTCAGGCCCATCTCGTCGACGCCGTCGAGGAGAACCTCGCGCGCCGGGGATACGGTCTCATCCTGGCGAGCAGCCACGAGGACTCGGCCCACGAGTTCCAGATGCTCAATGCACTTTCCAGCCGGCTCATCGACGGTCTCCTGCTCGTCCCCACCTCCTCCCGGAACAGCGAAAAGATCCGGGAGCTCATCGGGCACGGGTTGCCGGTCGTCTTCGTCGACCGGTACGTGCCTGGCGTGGCGGCCGACGTCGTAGCCAGCGACAATGTGGAGGCGGCCCGGCATGCCACGAGCTATCTCATCCGCAAGGGTTGCCGACACCTCGTCTGCATCTCGTTCAGCGACGAGGCCTCCTCCGCCATCGACCGCGTGAAGGGCTTCCGGAAGGCTCTGTCGGAGCACGGCCTCTCCTTCCGCGACCATCCGGTCCTCTACGTTCGGTACGCGGCCGGGGAGTCTGTGAGCGCTCAGCTTTCCGCTCATCTGGACCGGTCCGGCGTTCCCGATGGCGTCCTGTGCACGATCGACAGCTTCCTCCTCGAGACTGTCAAGTTCCTGCGCTCCCGCGGGATCCGTGTGCCCGGAGAGACGCTCGTCGCCGGGAGCTTCTTCGTTTCACCCTGGAACGAGATCCTCGATTCGCCCTTTCCCATCGTCAGCCAGGACTACCAGCGGATCGCCGAGCACGCGGTGAGGTTCCTCATTGAGCGCATCGAGCCGGGTCCAGCCCCCCCCGCCCCGAGGCGTCAGCTCATCCCGGCAAACTATCTCCATGAAGAGGAGAAGGTGCCGTTCCCGGAATTTGGCCGGCAGAGCTCACGGTTCGAGAGGAGGTGAAGAAGGACATTCCTGGTTTGTCTTGACAGGTCTTCGGTGTGCGGTGTTTCCCCCTTCATGCGGGAAGGACGCGAGGTGAGATCGTGAAGAAGATCCTGACATGGATGACGCTCAGCCTGCTCGCTGCCTCGGGCACGGCGCGGGCCGCGGACAAGAAACTCAAGATTGGCGTGTCGATGGACTCGCTCGAGGCGGCGTTCTGGGTGGCGAACGAGAAGGCCATGAAGGCCGAGGCGGCCAAGCTGGGAGTGGAGTACGTGCTGGTCATCGCGGAGGGCGACGCCAACCGGCAGAACCAGCAGGTTGAGAACCTCATCGCCCAGGGGGCCAAGGCCATCGTCATCGCCCCCAAGGACGGCGCTGCAATCGTGGCTGCGGTGAAGAAGGCCAAGAGCGCCGGCGTCCCGGTCGTCATGAATAACCGGCCTGTCCAGGGCGAGGTGAAGCCCGACCTGCAAGTGCTGTCCGACAACTACACCATGGCCAAGCAGGCGCTGCAGTGGTTCGTGGACAAGGCCAAGGCCCAAAAGAAGACCTACAAGGCGCTCCTCCTCATCGGCGACCTCGCCGACGAGAACGCCATCGAGCGCAAGAAGGGGCATAGCGAGGTGATCGACGCCAACAAGGACGTCATTAAGGTCTTGGCCGAGGTTCCCTCACAGTGGAGGCACGAGGTGGCGCTGGCGGGGATGCAGAATGCCTTCCAGGCGCATCCGGACATCGACCTCATCATCACCCCCTCCGACTTCCTCTTCCCGCCCATGAAGACCGCCCTCGAGCAGCTGGACCGCTGGAAGAAGATCGGCGAGCCAGGCCACGTGGCCGTCGTCTCCTTCGATGGCGACGAGAACGGCATGCGCTACATGCGGGGGGGCTACGACTGGGTGGACGCGGCCCAAGCCGCCGACAAGACGGGAGAGCTCTGCATCCAGTGGGCGGTGAAGCTCGCCCACGGCGAGAAGCCTCCGAACCCGGTGTTGCGCGACCCGGGGGTCATCGTCACCGTCGACAACCTGAAGACGGTCGGCCCCACCATCTGGGGATGGGGTTCGGGCGACTAGTCGCCAAGGGCCGGCCCCGGGGCCGGCCATGGACGAACCGGGAGGGAGTACCGGCAACATGTGCCGGTACTCCTTCCCATGTGAGGGCGCGAGCTGCCATGGACACGAGAACCGGCGGGATGGGCACGTGGGTGCGGCTACGGAGCTTCGCGCTCTCCGACTCTATCCTCCTGCTCCTCCTCCTCATGTTCGCTGCCGCGGCACTCTTCGCGCCGGGCTTCCTCTCCCTCTTCAATATCAAAAACCTGCTCCTCCAGTCCGTCGACATCATGGTCATTTCCGTCGGCGTGACCTTCGTGCTCCTGAACGGCGGCATCGATTTCTCCTGCGTGGCCGTCCTCGCCCTCGGGAGCGTGTTCGGGGCCTACGTCATGGCCCACTCTGGGCTCGCCCACACCCCCCTCGCCATCCCGGCCGGAATCCTGGTCATGGTAGGGATCGGCGTCCTCGTGGGGGCGCTGAACGGCTTCTCCGTGGTGGTCCTGAAGATGCCCTCCTTCATCGCCACCCTGGCCACCATGATGGCCGGGAGCGGTGTCGCGGTCTGGTTCACGAGCCTCGTAGCAGAGAAGGCGTCGATCATCGGGCTGCCCGAGCCGTTCTTCATCCTGGGCGGCGATCAGGGGTACACCTTCCTGCCGGTGATCATCACGCTCGTGGTGGTCCTCCTCGCTCACTGGCTGCTCTCCAAAACTCTGTTCGGCCGCTGGGTCTACGCCGTGGGGACCAACCCGCGGGCCGCCTTCATCTCCGGCATGCCTGTGAAGAGGACGGTGTTCTCGCTCATGCTGTTGAGTGGGCTGTGCGCCGGCATCCAGAGCGTGCTCGCCACCGCCCGCAACCAGGCGGGCATCCCGACCCTCGGGGATCGGGTCTTCATCGACATCGTCGCGAGCATCATCATCGGGGGGACGAGCGTATTCGGCGGGTCGGGTAGCATCGTCAAGACGGTCTACGGCGTCCTGTTCATCACCTTGCTCAACAACGTGGTCAACCTCCTCGGGATCGAGTGGTACGTGATCAACCTCATCAAGGGCATCCTGGTGCTCGTCGCCGCCTTCATCGACGTCTTCTCCAAGCGTATGGATCTCGTCCGACGTTGACTGGGGGGCGGAAGGGAGCCAATCAATGCCTGCCGATAATGTCCTGACCTTGCGCAAGATCACGAAGAGCTTCTTCGGTGCAGAGGTATTGCACGGCATCGACCTCGCGGTCCGCCGGGGCGAGGTCCTGGGCCTCGTGGGAGAAAATGGCGCCGGGAAGTCAACCCTCATGAACGTCGTGGGCGGCGTGATCTCCCGAGATGCCGGCAGCATCGAGTTGAAGGGCCGCCTCTTCGAGCCTGCCAGCCCCCGGGACGCCCTCCAGTCCGGGATCGCCTTCATTCACCAGGAGCTGAGCCTCTTCCAGAATCTTTCCGTCGCCGAGAACATCTTCATCGACGAGCTGCCCACCGGCCCTCTCTGGTCGGTACAGTACGCGCAGATGCGCGCCAAAGCGCAGGAGTACATCGTTGCCTTCGGGGTCGAGGCCACCCCCGCCGCGAAGATCGGCTCGCTCCCCATGGGCGTGCGGCAGACCGTGGAAATCACGAAGGCCCTCATCAAGAACGCCGAGATCATCATCTTCGACGAGCCGACGACCTCCCTCTCGCAGAAGGAGAAGGAGAGCCTCTTCCGGCTCATCGAGAGGCTCCACAAAGAGTACGGCATCACCATCATCTACATCTCGCACATTCTCGAGGACGTCTTCGCCCTGTGCGACCGGATCGCAGTCTTGCGCGACGGCTTCCTCGTCGGCGTGGAGGAGACGGCGCGGCTCGACAAGCCCACCGTCATCCGGATGATGGTGGGCCGCGACCTGAGCCAGGTCTATCCCAAGGTGGACAAGACCATCGGCGAGGTGGTCTTCGAGGCCCGCAACATCGTTCAGGGGCGGGCGGTCCGGGGCGTCTCGATCGAGCTCAGGGCGGGAGAGATCGTGGGGCTGTTCGGGCTCATGGGCGCGGGGCGGACCGAGCTCGCGCGTAGCCTCTTCGGCGTCGACCGGATGGAGTCTGGGGAGGTGACCTTCCGGGGCAAGAAGCTGCGCCCCATCACCCCGGAGGCCTGCATCCGCAACGGTATGGCCTTCGTCACCGAGGACCGGCGGCAAGAGGGGCTGTTCATGCCCAAGTCGGTCAAGGACAACCTGGTAGCAGTGGGGCTGCGTCGCATGAAGAAGCTTCTCGGCATGGTGAGCCGCCCGCAGGAGTCGGCGGAGGCGTCCCGGGCGATCGCCGACCTGTCCATCCGGGTGCAGGACCCCGAGCGACATCAGGTGAAGAGCCTGTCCGGCGGCAACCAGCAGAAGGTCGTGCTCGGGAAGTGGATCTCGCAGGACCCCACCCTGTTCCTCCTCGACGAGCCGACGCGCGGCGTGGACGTCGGCGCCAAGCACGAGATCTATGAGATCATGAACCGCATGGCAAAGAAGGGCGCCACGGTGCTCTTCGTCTCCTCGGAGATGGAGGAGCTCATGGGGGTGTGCGATCGGATACTGGTCATGCATCGGGGGGAGATCGTTGGCACCCTTTCGCGAGGCGAATACCACCAGGAGCGGATCATGAAGCTCGCGCTCGGGGGAAAGGGGAGCTGAGATGGAAGCCGCGACGATCCTTCCGCGGTCGGGCCCGCGAAGACTGCTCCCATTTCTCTACCAGTACGGTATTTACGTCGTACTGGGCGCGATGATCGTCTACTTCAGCACCACCAATCCGAACTTCCTCACCGTCCGGAACGCGATGATCATCCTGCAGCAGGCGGCCCCCTTGGGCATCGCCGTCATTGGTATGGTCTTCGTGCTGGTGGTCGCAGGGATCGACATCTCGGTCGGCCAGAACATGTTCCTCGTGGCGACCCTGGTCGGGATCACCATGCGCTCGATGCAAGCCGGGGGCTATCTCGGGACTACCCGCAGCTACCTGGGCCTCTACGCCATCGCGCTCGCCGTCGGCGCCGCCCTGGGCATGCTGAACGGGCTCCTCGTATCGCGCTTCCGGCTCGTGCCCTTCATCGCCACCCTGGCGACCATGGGGATCGCGCGGGGCGTGGCCCTCATCGCCGCCAACTCCAAGGTTGCCTTCGTGGAAAAGCTCGGCATCGTCTCCAACGGCTCGATGGGCGGCATTCCCTACGTGGTCATCATCCTGGTGGTGCTCGCGATCCTGTTCGACTACGTCCTGCGGCGGACACCCTACGGCAGGCAGGTCATGGCCATCGGGGCAGATCCAGTCGCGGCCCAGAAGGTGGGCATTCGCATAGATCGGGACGTGTTCCTCGCCTACTTCATCTGCGGCACACTAGCGGGCCTGGCCGGGGTCCTCTCGGCCGGCCAGGTCGGGGCCGTGGCCGTTTACTTCGCGGACGGGAATGAGTTCCTCGTCATTTCCGCCGCCGTATTGGGCGGGACGAGCCTGTTCGGCGGAAAGGCGAGCGTCCTCCCCGGAGCACTCATCGGCATTCTCCTCGTGACGACTATCGTGAACGGGATGACGATGATGAACGCTTCCCCGTACGCGTACAAGATCGTCCGCGGCGGTATCATCTTCCTGGCCGTGATGGTGGACAGCCTCAACTACAAGGGCGAGCTTCGCTGATCCGAGCTCTCCGCGGTCCCCAATGAACTCTCGCGAAAGGCTCATCGAGACGCTGAACCACAGGGAACCGGACCAGGTTCCCCTCGATCTCGGCGGGACCGAGAATACGACCATCTCCCGCATCGCCTACCAGAACCTCCGCACCTATCTCAAGATGGGAGAGGACAAGAGCCCCTTCGTCATCAACCGGATGATGGATGCGGTCTTTCCCGAGCGTGACCTGCTCGAGCGCCTCTCCATCGATTGCATGGGGATCCGCCCCTCAGAGACCTTCCGGGCGCCCACCCTCGAGATGCCCGAGGACCAGAGCTTCACCGACGAGCTCGGCGTCCGCTGGAAGAAGGCCTCCTACTACTACGACATGGTCGAGCATCCTCTCCGGGACATGAGCCTTGAGGACCTCGCGCAGGTCCGCTGGCCGGATCCCACCCGGGATGGTCGGTTCCGCGGGCTGCGCGAGCAGGCTCGAGACCTGTACGAAAACACGAGCTACGCTCTCGTGGCAGGACACATCATGTGGGGCCCCTTCGAGCTGGGGTGCGCACTGCGCGGATACGAGCAGTTCTGCCTCGATCTCTATTCCGACGAGGTCCTCGCCCGGGCCGTCCTCGAGAACAACCTGGAGCTCGCCCTCCGGTTCTGGGATGCCTATCTCTCCGAGGTCGGCGACTACATCCAGGTGGCCGCGGGCGGCGACGATCTCGGCATGCAAACGGGGACCATCATCTCACCTGAGATGTACCGCTCCTTCGTGAAGCCCCTCCACAAGCGCCTTTACGAATTCATCCGTTCGCGGACCAGGGCCAAGATCTTCCTGCACAGCTGCGGCTCCGTCTACGACCTCATCCCCGACTTCATCGAGGAGGGGGTGGAGATCTTGAGCCCTGTCCAGTTCACCGCGGCCAAGATGGACCTCGCCCGCCTGAAACGCGAGTTCGGAAGGGACCTCACCTTCTGGGGGGGCGGCATCGACACCCAGCACGTCTTGCCCACGGGCAGCATCGCCGAGATCGAGGAACAGGTCAGCCGTGTGTTCGACATCATGGCCCCGGGCGGCGGCTTCGTCTTCGTCCCGGTACACAACATTCAGGCCGATATCCGGCCGGAGCGCGTCGTGGCGGTTTACGAGACCGCCCGGCGCAGGCGAGCCTATTCGACGCTGCCCCCCTAAGTGCTGCACAACCGGAGGCGCACATGGCTGATCGACAGGCGGTGAAGGCGCGGCTCAAGCAACAGGCGATCGGCACTCCGACCTGGGGCTACGCCGACTCGGGAACCCGTTTTCACGTGCTCCACCGGCCGAGTGCGCCGCGCACTCTCGTGGAGAAGCTCGAGGACGCGGCCCAGGTGCAGCGGGTTACCGGCGTGTGCCCATACGTCGACCTGCACACGGCCTGGGACCGGAGCGACGACTGGGGCAAAGTGAAGAAGCATGCCGCCGACCTCGGGCTGCGCATCGGCGCGGTCAACCCGCACTTGTTCGAGGAGGACGACTACGTGCTTGGGACGCTTTGCAACCCGAGCGCACGTGTGCGGGAGAAGTCCCTGGCGAAGTTGCTCGAGGGCGTGGAGATCGCCAAAGAGGTCGGCGCCGGGGTGATGAGCATGTGGTTCGCGGACGGCACCGACTACCCCGGCCAGGACAGTTTCCGCCTCCGGAGAAAACGGCTTGAGGAGGGCATAGCCAAGGTGTACGGCGCGATGCCCGCCGAGATGCGAATGGTGATCGAGTACAAGCTTTTCGAGCCTGGTTTCTACAGCATGGATCTGGCGGACTGGGGGGCCTCGTACATCTTGGCGCGTGCGCTCGGGGAACGCGCGCGGGTGCTGGTCGACCTGGGCCATCACGCGCAGGGCGTGAATATCGAACAGATCGTGGCGCTGCTCCTCAGCGAAGACAAGCTCGGTGGGTTTCACTTCAACGACAAGAAGTACGGAGACGACGACCTCACCGTGGGTGCCATCAACCCGTACCAACTTTTCCTCATCTTCTGCGAGCTCGTCTCGGCGGAGGCGGACTCAGAGACGCGTCAGAGCGCGCGCCACGTCGCGCTGATGATCGACGAGAACCACAACTTCAAGAACCCCATTGAAGGGACCATCCAATCGGTCGTGGCGCTTCAGATCGCTTACGCGCGAGCGCTCCTCGTGGACTACGGCGAGCTTGCCAAGCTACAGGCCGCGTCGGAGGTCATCCGAGCGGAGGAGTGCTTGAAGGAGGCCTACCACACCGACGTCCGCCCGCTCTTGGCGGAGGTCCGACAGGAGATGGGTCGGGACCCGGATCCGCTGGAGGCCTTCCGGCGGAGCGGCTACATGGCGGAGATCACGCGCCGGCGGGGCGCCTAAAGCGAACGTTGGGGAAGGACTATGACGCCGCGTGAACGTATTCTGGCCGCGATCACGCACCGGGAGCCGGACCGCGTCCCCGTGGACCTTGGCTCCACCGGTAGCACCGGGATCTCCGGCATTGCCTACGCCCGGGTGCGCGATCTCCTCGGCATTCGCCACGGCCATGTCGACGTGTACGACGTGGTCCAGCAAGTGGCACAGCCCGAGACCTGGGCGCTTGATCGCTTCGGGGTCGACGTGATCGACCTCGGGCGAGCCTTCAACGCCGGCGACGAGCAGTGGCGCGACGTGTTGCTTCCCTCCGGCGCGGTCGCCCGCTACCCCGCCTGGTTCCATCCTGTGGGCGGCAAGGACGGGAGCTGGGACGTCATTCACGCGGACGGCACCCGCATCGCCCACATGCCCGCCGGCGGCTCCTTCTTCGATCAGACCTGCTTCCCGTTCCTCTCCGGCTGGCCGGCCGACTGGACCGCGCTCGGGGATGCCATGGGCAAGGTACTCTGGCAGGCCCTGCCGCTTTCGCCTTGGGACAAGGCCGCCGCGCCTGACTTCTGGCCGTACCTGCGCCAGGGTGCTCTCCGCCTGCGGGCCGCCACCGACCGCAGCATCATGGTGAGCATCGGCTGCAACCTCTTCGAGTGGGGGACCTGGCTCCGCCGGCTGGACAACTTCCTGGTGGACGTGATGCTCGAGCCGGAACGGATAGAGAGCCTGCTCGATGCGCTCATGGAACGCCACCTGGCGATGCTCACCAAGGTCTGTGAGTACCTGGGTGATGTCGCCGATCTCGTGCGGTTCTGCGACGACCTGGGCACGAACGAAGGCCCCTTCATGGACCCAGCGGTCTATCGAAAGCTCTTCAAGCCGCGGCACCAGCAGCTCTGCACTTATGCTCATGCCCACTCCCGCATGCACACCTTCCTCCATTGCTGCGGGTCGATCGACCAGGTCTTGCCCGACCTGATCGAGGCCGGGTTCGAGGTCGTGAATCCGGTGCAGACCAACGCTCGGGGGATGGACCCTGCGCGGCTCAAGCGTGAATTCGGTCGAGACATCGCCTTCTGGGGTGGCGGCATTGACACGCGCTCGGTCCTCCCCTCCGGCACGCCGGGCGATGTGAGGCGGCAGGTCCTCGAGCGGCTCGAGATCTTTTCCCGCGGCGGCGGTTACGTCTTCAACAGCATTCACAACATCCTTCCCGACGTTCCGCCCGAGAACGTCGTGTCGCTGTTCGACACCGTGGCCGAGTTCAACGGTAGTCGGCGCTGACAGCCACGAGCACGCTCGCTGCGCGCGGTGTGCTTGCCGAACACTCATCAGCCTGCGTCACCATAAAGCCGCTCTTCCTCGCATTGATGGTGAGGTCTCGAGCTTGCGTCAGCCCGATGAACCCGAATTCCGGCCGTGAATCGCACTTGTTCCGCGGTATCGCCTGCCCAAGAGAACAGGCCTGCTGGGAAGACGACACCCCGTCCTGATACCAGCATCACTGCCGTTTAACCCCCACCCCGTCCAGAGCCGATTTGCCGGCCTGTAGCGCAGGACACCGCGAGGACCATTGCGTTCCACGTTCGATCCGAGCACCGCCTGACAACAGCTCGTGCCGCTCTGTCAGCCCCTGTCGGTGCGCCAAGACCTCAAGGAGACGGCTGTAGAGAGCGGACGTATGTTCCACCACGAGGGCCGCGAAAGAGCTCATGTCGAGCTCACCCCCCGCCTGGCCCAGCTAGCACGACAGGTCATCCTTCACTTAAGAAGAGGAACTGCCCAAAGCGCAGGCGGCGGTATTCCGGCGTCGACAGGTTGGGAAGCTGCTTCACCTGACCCTCGCTCACCTTCACGGGCTCGTGCCGGAACTGGACTCCCAGCGCATCGCGCACAGGCTCTCTGAGTTTCGAGGAGGATCTCACATCTCATTCTGGCTAGAGCAGAGAGGTTCCCTAATGCAGGCAAACTGTACGGCCGTGGCGCTGTAGAGCAGCGGCCCCTTGCGAGGCTTGCGGCGTGGTTTCGTCCGCGCCGGTCTGGAGCCAGAACATTGGGCCATCGCCGCACCGGCTGGCAGGGCGCGGCATCACAACGGGGGCCTTGCGCGGGCGGGAATGGCGCCGCCCGGACGGAAGCGAGGCGCCCGGCGGCCCTCTGCGATAACCTCGTGACATGCTGCTCCCTACCTCGTTTGCCCCGCGCTGGTCTGCGCCGATGGGCGACTTCTCCTCTGGCCAGTGGTTCGTCTTCCGCGGCCGCGACCTGGTAGTCCGCGATGGGCCCAAGGGTCCGGAACTGTTGCCCTGTGGCCCGGGCGGTGGACCACCTGTAGCGGTGGAAGGGGCGCGCTGCATCGGCCTGCTTGACGGTGTGCCCTGCTGGGCGGCCCAGATGGCGCAGGGCGTGCTGCCCGACGGGGCCGCCGGTCTGGGCGTACGCAACCTCTTCGACCGGCTCGACGACGCTCTGCTGGCCGTGGCCGGGCGCGCCGACCAGGTGCTCGAGTTCGACCGGACCCGGCGCTTCTGCGGTGCTTGCGCCGCCCCCACTGCCCTCCACGACGGGGGCCGGGCGCGCCACTGCCCGGCCTGCGGCGCCGTCTATTATCCGCAGCTGGCGCCGGCCATGATGGCGCTCGTCACCCGCAAGGGGCCGGCTGGGCGCGAGCTCCTCCTCGCCCGCGGTCGCCGTTTCTCGGCGCCCATCTACAGCGCGCTGGCGGGGTTCGTAGAGCCATCGGAGACCCTGGAAGAGGCTATTCACCGTGAGGTGCGCGAGGAGGTGGGTGTATCGGTGGCCGGTCTCCGCTACTTCGGTAGCCAGGCCTGGCCGTTCCCCCACTCGCTCATGCTGGCCTTCCTGGCCGAGCACGCCGGCGGGGAGATCGCCTGCGACCCGGAGGAGATCGTCGACGCCGGCTGGTTTCCCATCGACCGCCTGCCCATGCTCCCCCATCGGCTGTCGGTGGCTCGCCGGCTCATCGACTACGCCGTAAGCGAGAGCCAGAGGAACCCTTAGCTCCAGCATCACCTACCTCGAACAGAGGGTGGAAACTGAGAAGCTGGACGGCGACCGGGGCCCGTATCGTCTCTGCGCCAGGTCTTCGATCGGACTGGGGCAAACCTCTACGCGCGGCGCGCGCTTCCATCGGTCCGAGGATGAACTCTCGGGCGGGGACCATGCTGCCGGCACCCGCGGGCGATGCTATGGGCCCGGCGAACGTATCCTCTCCAGTGACTTTTCTTGTCGTGAAACACTTCGAGCCTCCCTTTCGCGAGTTCGCGGCGTGGCCCGAGTTGGACCGGCGCATCTACGCTAATCCGGTCCGAGGCTACCGCGGGCTGGACCCGCCGCCCTCCAGCCCTACGCCAGGCGTGCTGTCGCCAAGGCTTCGTTGCTTCGAGGCTCAATGACGTTGCGCGAGGATGGCCGCACCCTCGCCGTTCATGCGGCTCCCGGCCGCCGCGTCGCAGACTGAGGAGCCGTCTCCAACCGGAAAGGGCCGTATCCGCCGTCTGGCACGGGCTGGCTCTCCATCACTCGCAATTTCGGGGTCTTCACCGAGCCGCTGGAACCTCCATGTTTCCCACGGTGATCCTCCGCATCTTTACGCTTCGTCATCCGCCGCCGGCCATGAGGTGGCTCGGTTCGGCGTGACGACGAACCCACTGCGGCCTCGGTTTCGCTCTCGCCAAGGATACGCCGGTGGGAGGCCCCATCGAATTCGCGTCTCTACCTAGGCGCGAAGGTAGTAGAGCTCCCGCGGTTCCGCTGCCTTCAGCGCTACGCGTGGGGGAAGCAGCAGCTCGGCGATCACAAACGTAACGTCGACATCGCGCCTTCAGGACGTCAAGGTTCCATCCGGCCACGGCCGTCCCACTGTGGTCTTCGGGCAGGTCGGCTGCTGCGTTGGGCGAACCAGCGTAGCGTTCTCCGGGTCCGATCCGGAATCGGCGGGGCTGCGACCCGGCTACGCAAAGCCGTCTCATTGGCTATCGATGTCCTTCTCCTCTCCGGGGCAACCCTGGTGAGGCCGTTCTGCTGGTCGCGAATGGAGCCTCGCGATCAGCTCAGCGCCCTGGGGGGATCCCAAGGAATCGCACGCTCACAACCTGGCGGTGGGCCAGCATAATCAAAAGCGGCCTAGACGGTCCGGAAGGCACGCGAGCGGAGGCACCCATGGCTGATGGGCTGATCCTGGTTCCTGGACTATTCGGATTTGGATCCTTCGGTGAAAAGCGGCCGTCCGCTGCGATTTCCTACTTCGACCGCGCTATCGAAGTTTTGATTCGGAACGGCTTCGCTCGAGGAGACATATACGTGCACGAGCCGCCGCCAACAGGCTCGCTCGCATCGCGGGTGGCCAGTCTGTTCGAGAAGGTCAAGTCTGTTGTCGGTGAACGGACGGCTGCCAAGAAGGATGGCAAGATCCACCTCGTGGGCCACTCAACGGGAGGCGTCGACATCCGGCTCCTGTCTAACTTCAGCTATCAATGGCCAGGCGTGGACACTGTGCTTCGCGAGCAATTTGTAACGGACTACGTTGGCTCGATTGTCACTATCTCAGCGCCGCTCTATGGAACTCCAATTGCCCGAAACCTCTTCGGCTTGTTCGGGCTCCTCGTGGACTTCTTGTCGATTTGGAACATCCTCGATCAGGATGTGACCCGACGCCAAGGTCCGACGCTTCCAGCGGCTAGCGCAACCGTGCTCCGGCTTTTCGGGCGGTGGCTGAGTTGCAACGGGCCGCTCCTTGCGTTTCTGGCTGGCATGGACGACGACACAGCCCGTGAGGTGGCACTCTTTCGCAATCGCATTTTGTCCGATACCCGTTGCATCCGCGACCTGACGCCAGAGTCCATGAGGGCCCTTAACGTGTTCCTCGCGGGACACGACCACCCGAACCTGAAGCACGTCGTGACGGTTGCGCCCCCTCCACGCCTTGCGGCATTCGGCGATCCGCTACGGAGCTCGATCTACGCTCTCTGCTACCTCGCTACAGCTGACGAGGGGTTTGAGCCTTCCGATACGCCAGCATCGCACTGGTTCGACGAACGGGAGAACCTGGTTGGTAGTTGCCCCACCGCAAATGACGGCGTTGTCCCCGCGACATCACAGTATTTACGGCCGTCGCCCCCGTCGTCCTCGTTCAACCCCGTGTACGTAGTCCTTGCCGATCACCTCGACATAGTGGGGCATTTCGAAGGTAAGGACAATACTACTCCGTTCAAGTCGGGCGCGGAATTCGATCGGTATCACTACGAGGCAGTTTGGAAGCAGATCGCAAGCCTGATGATCCCGCCGAGCGTCACTGTGCCCTCCATCTGCGCCGGGACGGGGGCACTGTGGCCGATCTTCTCGATGCCCTAGGTACTCCATGCGCGTGCACCACCTTAAGTGTGCCTCGTTTCATCCGCCCGGCGGAACCCTTGTCTGTCATTGCCTGCTGGTGGAGACGCAAGCTGGGCTCGTTCTCGTCGATTCTGGCCTCGGCCGAGAGGACATCCGGCACCCGCGGCCACGGCTGGCGGTGATGACGCTCGCAATGCTTCGCCCGACGCTCGTCGATGAAGACTGCGCGTCAGTGCAAGTGGAGCGGCTCGGCCACAAGTTGGCCGACGTCCGCCATATCGTCCTCACGCACCTCGACTGCGATCATGCGGGCGGCCTCGAGGACTTCCCAAACGCGCTCGTCCATGTCCATCGGACGGAACTTGACGCCGCACTGAACGCGACGTCGTGCGCCGAGCGCGCCCGCTATCGGCCCGCGCAGTGGACTTGGCTAGGCGAGCGATGGCGACCGCACCGGCGAGGGAGTTCGACGTGGTCCGGCCTGCCCGTTCTTGAGCAAGGCGATCTTCCCGCCGGTCTCGAGATGGTCGAGCTACCCGGTCACACTTGGGGCCATTGCGGTGTCACCGTGGACCACGGCAGTCACGTGTTACTGTACGCGGGCGACGCGTACTTTCACCGCTCGGAGGTCCGGTCGCCCGGCCTAGGCGTGCCACTCACCCTGAGGCTAACCGAGTTGTTCGATCGGGTCGACGCGTCCGCCTGGCGGGAAAGCCGAGCCGCTCTTCGTGCCATCCTGGTCCAGGATCGTCATGTGGCAGTCTTCTGCGCGCACGACCCAATCGAACTCCGTGAAATGCAGGAGGCCGAAGCCACGCCTACAACGGTCGCGGGCGGGCGCACGGCTGCATAGAGTTCATGTGCGAGATCCTGTGCGGACGAAGATGGGTCGCAAGTGGGCGGCTAAACAGGATCTCGTCACCTGTTGTCTACGGTACGCCAGGAACCGTCCCTCCCGCTAATCGCTGACGATTCTGCCAGTCTTCGAGATCGTCGCGCTGCTTGGTTCCTTTGCGGGTTTTTCCGGGTCCTTCTTTGGCGTTCGCGCCGCGATCTCGTCCTTGAGAACCTGGCACTCCGCCAACAGACGTCCGATTTGTCTCGCCAGCGTTCCGCGCTTGGCCCGGTCGCCCCCGGCTTCTCCGCCGGTTCTACTGGTGGATGGGCGTGCTCGACCTCGTCCAGCCCGAGGCCTCGTCCTCTGGCGCCGCGTGGGCAGCTCGCTCTCAAGACTCCGTGGCTGCCAGTGATGGCGGCCGAGCACTATGGGTGCGTGGCCCGGAAGGCCTTCTCTGAGGGCTCCCCTTTCGAAGATCAGTGCCGCTGAGGAGTGCACGCTGACTGGCTCACACCACCTCGACCGACAGCGAGGTGGGGATGCTTTCTTTGCTCCTTTGGCCAGGCATGCCCCTGTCCTTCCCGATCCTCCTCCCGCTGCCCGTTGCGAGACATACGAAAGCGTCGCCGACGCCACACGCGAGCGAGCAGTTTGCTAGCTCGACGATTTGCGTCAAATCTTCGCGCGGCGTCTGGAAGAGTGTCAGGGTGTGTGGCGATCACCTCGAGGTGCGAGACCGCCTCGCCGATGCTGCCGAAGCAGCGCGAGACCCGCGCGGAGCCTTGAGGCGGGGCTCGCCACCGGCCCGACAACGCCTAGGTACGACCACGAAGAATCGTCCCGATTTATCCGACCCAAACATGGCACCAGAAGGCCGCGGTCCGCGTCTGGTACCCAAGCGGGGAGGAACGCCCGAGCTCGCCTCGGAAATCGCGTTAGTCCGGACTTTGCCTAACTGCCTCACAATCGAGATGGTTGCACGTTCTCCGTCACCTGTGCTCACGTACTGCCAGCCAATTCTTGGGTAATCGAATGTACTCACACCGACAGAATTGACCACGGCTGCGACCACTGGACAAGAGGCACTCGCAATCAGGAGAACGCCAGCTCAAGTCCCAGTTGGAGAGGCATGGTGAGCACCGAACGGGCTCCAGTCCTTCGCCTGGAGGGAATCAGCAAATCCTTCCCCGGCGTGAAGGCATTGAGCGAGGTCACGCTGACCATCGAGCGGGGAGAGATCCGCGCGCTGGTGGGTGAGAACGGGGCGGGGAAGTCAACCCTCATCAAGATCCTCTCCGGCGCCTATGCCGCCGATGCGGGTCGGATCGAGCTGTTCGGGGAGGAGGTCGAGCAACCGACGCCCGCCGGGATGATCGCGAGGGGCGTCGCGGTCATCTATCAGGAGCTCGCCCAGGCCCCTCATCTCACAGTCGCCGAGAACATCTTCCTGGGACGACTTCCACACCGAGGTCTCCAGGTCGACTGGGCGGCGGCAAGGGCGCGAGCGCGCGAGGTCATCGGTAAGCTGAGCTTCGACATCGATCCGATGTCCCGTGTGCAGGACCTTTCCGTCGCAAAGCGGCAGATGGTGGAGATCGCCAAGGCGATGGTGCGCGACGCGAGGTTCATCGTCCTCGATGAACCGTCCGCAGTGCTGGCTCAGGCGGAGATCGAGCAACTTTTCCACATCGTACGTCAGCTCGCCCGCGAGCAGGGAGTCGCTTTCATCTACATCTCCCATCGCCTCAGCGAGGTGTTCGCGCTCAGCGACACGGTCACAGTCCTGCGCGACGGAATGACCGCCTACAGCGGCCCCTCGAGCACGCTCGATGCACGGGCGCTCATTCGGTACATGGTGGGCCGGGAGATGGGCGACATCTACCCGAAACGCGAGCCGCGGATCGGAGACATCGCGCTCGAGACGAGGTCCCTCTCCGATCGCAAGCTCTTGCGGGAGGCCTCCATCACCCTACGCAAGGGGGAAATTGTGGGCCTGTTCGGGTTGGCCGGCGCGGGCCGCTCGGAGCTCTTGCGAACCATCTTCGGCGCCGCAGTCCGCCGAGGTGGAGGCGTGAAGCTCTTCGGTGCGTCGGCGGACGTCCGCTCACCGCGGGAGGGCATCGCGAACGGGCTCGGGTTCTTGCCCGAGGATCGAAAGACCCAGGGGCTCTTCCTCATCCAGAGCGTCGCCTTCAACATCGTATCGGCGAGCCTCGCCCGGATCGCGCGCAAAGGGGTGATTTCCCCGCGCCGCGAGCGGGAGACGGTGACGAGCCAGATGAAGCGGCTGCGCGTCCATGCGCCATCTCCCGAGACGATGACCCAGGACTTGTCCGGCGGCAATCAGCAGAAGTGTCTGTTCGCGCGCCTGGTCGCCGCCGATTGCCGCGTCCTGCTCGCTGACGAGCCGACGCGGGGCGTGGACGTCGGAGCCAAGCGTGAGATCTACGACCTGCTCGCCGAGTTGGCCTCGACGCGCGACCTGGCCGTTCTCATGGCGTCGTCCGAGCTGCCCGAGGTGCTGGGGATTTGCGACCGGCTCTACGTGATGCGCGAAGGGCATGTCGTCAAGGAGCTGCAGGCGCGCAATACGAACGAGGAGGAGGTGATGAGCTATGCAGCTCTCCACTGAACGCGTGCTCCCCGCCAAGTTTTCGCTGCCCCGCGGCGCCGGTCTGTGGATCGCACTGCTCGTCCTCGTCGCCGCTTCGAGCCTCCTCTCTCCGCTTTTCCTCAACGGCACCAACCTCCTCAACGTCCTGCGCCAGGTGGCGCTCTACGGAATCCTGGGCGTGGGGATGACGTTCGTCATCCTGACGCGCGGCATCGACCTGTCGGTTGGCATGGTGCTGTCCTTTTCCGCCGTGCTCGGCGCCAGGTTGATGCAGAACGGGTATCCCATCCCGGTGGTGATGGCCTGCGGTCTGGCCGCCGGGATACTGTACGGAGCGTTCAATGGGCTCGGCGTCGCCCTCTGGCGCATGCCGGCGTTCATCATGACCCTCGGCACGATGGTCATGACCCGTGGCCTGTGCCTGATGGTCGCGCGCGGGGGTCCGGTCGATCCGGGACCGAGGGCGGACAGCTTCCGGATGCTGGGCGGTGGCTATCTGCTGCACGTGCCCACGCCGATCTACGTGTTTGCGGCCGTCTGCCTGGTCGCCCACGCGATCCTGAACCACACCACCTTCGGCCGGGCGGTCTTCGCAGTAGGCAGCAACGAGGAGGCGGCGCGCCTGTCCGGCATCAACGTGGCGGTCACGACCTTCGCCGTCTACGTCATCTGCGGGCTCCTGGCCTCCCTCTCTGGCCTGATCTTCCTGTCGCGCCTCTCCGTCGGCGATCCCAATACGGGAACCGGCATGGAGCTGGAGGCGATTTCCATCGCCGTCATCGGCGGCACGTCGCTGTTCGGCGGCGAAGGCAGCGTGGTCGGCGCCGTTGGCGGCGCGATGATTCTCGCCATCATCGCCAACGTTCTCAACCTCGCCGGGGTCTCGACCTTTTCGCAGCAGGTGGTGAAGGGGGCAATCATCATCCTCGCCGTGCTTGTCGAGACGGCGAGAACTCGGCGCGCTTGAGCGCCTTTTCGCAACGGAGGAGATCATGAGGAAGACGATGCAGTGGATGACGCTGGTCATGGCCGCTGCTTGCTATGCGGGGCCGGCCTTCGCCGCCGACCAGATCGTCATCGGCTTCAGCCAGGCGAGTTCGAACGCGGCTCACCGCAACAAGATGACCTCGGGCAACAAGGAGTACGCTGAGCAGAACTTCAAGGACACGAAGCTCATCATCACCAACGCCGAGGGCAGCTCGGCCAAGCAGATCAGTGACGTTGAGAGCCTCATGGTCCAGGGCATCCAGGTGCTGATGATATCGGCGCAGGACGACCAGGCCATCTCCCCCACCATCAAGACTGTGATGGCCAAGGGCATCAAGGTGGTGACCCTTGATCGTGCTCTACCCGTTCCGGTCACGCTGCACCTCGGTGCGCACAACAAGCCCATCGGCGTGCTGGCCGGCAAGTTCATCGTTGACAAGCTGGGCGGTAAGGGCAACGTGGTCGAGGTGAGGGGCGATCCGGCCGTGTTGCCGGCCATCGAGCGGCACGACGGCTTCGCCGAGGCAATCAAGGGCACGAGCATCAAGGTCGTCGCCGAGACCCACGCGGACTGGGATCAGGAAAAGTCGATGAAGTTCATGGAGGACACGCTGCAGCGCTTCCCGCCCGGGCAGATTCAGGCCGTATACACGCATAACGACAACATGGCCTACGGCGCGCTGCGCGCCATTCAGGCCGCCGGCCGCGAGAAAGAGGGCATCCTCATCGTCGGCATCGACGGCGAGAACAAGGCCATTCGCTCGGTGGCAAAGGGCGAGCTGGCGGCGACCTTCACCTACTCGACGGTTGCACCTGAGGGCATCATCGCCGCACATGCCCTGGCGAAGGGCGAGAGCATCTCCACGTTGAGCAAGCTCGGCAAGATTGGGAAACTCTCCAACGGGACGCCCGAGATCGAGATCGCCTCTCAGATGATCACCAAGGAGAACGCCGCCCAGTTCTTCTGCAAGGGCTTTGGCGACGACCCCGAGTGCAAGTAGGGAAGGTCGATTGGTGACCGCTCGCGGCGTGTTGCAGGGCGCGCCGCAGAGCGAACGGCGCCCGGCCTCCTCGTCCCGACTTTTGGGGTGCGAAGCGACGCTTCCGCATCCCCTAGCGGAGAGGGCGGGACGTGGAGGGCGGGGCGCCTCTCGATCCATCGATCTCAGCGGTAGCTCACGTGGAGCCCGAGGGCCCTCGGAATACACCCATACGGGACCAGGCGCGCGAATTGCGCCCCGAATCAGCTTAGTCGGAATCTTGCCTAATCCCGAAGCCTCCCGGCGCTTGCTGCCGATGACGGCGTGTGCTGATGTCGCAAGGTCCACGGCGGCATCTCGCCATTCCGGCTCTCGCGGCCACCGGAGGCAAACGTGGAGTGGACATGACTCTCCCCCAAATGGGCGACGAACCACTGCTGCAGATGACGGGCGTCACAAAGCGCTTCCCGGGCGTGGTCGCGCTCGATAACGTCAGCTTCTCGTCGCGCTGTGGAGAGGTCCACGCCCTCATGGGCGAGAACGGCGCCGGCAAGAGCACCCTCATGAAGATCTTGGCCGGGGTCTACCGCCTGGATGAGGGGGAGGTCTGGCTCGGAGGCCTGCCCCTCTACGTGGAGGATCCGCGCGCCGCGCAGCGACATGGGATCGCGATCATCCATCAGGACCTAAACCAGGTCCCGGAGCTGAAGGTCTTCGAGAACTTTTTCCTCGGGCGCGAGCTGAAGCGTGCATTCCGCGTGCTCGACGAGCGCAGCATGCGGGCGGAGACCCGGCGCTGGCTCGGCCAGCTCGGCTTCGAGATCGATCCAGACCGCAAAGTGGGCCAGCTGCGCGTCGCGGAACGCCAGCTCCTCGAGATAAGCAAGGCCATCAGCCTGCAAGCGCGCGTCTTGGTGATGGACGAGCCAACGACGGCGCTCAGCATCGAGGAGGTGGGCCAGCTCTTCACCGTCGTGCGCCGCCTGCGCGCCACCGGGATGGCCATCGTATACATCTCCCATCGGATGGAGGAAGTCTTCGCCATTGCCGATCGCATCACCGTGCTGAAGGACGGGAAGCGAGTCGACAGTCGACCCATCGCCGACTTCACCCGCGAGTCGCTCATCCGAGCGATGGTGGGCCATGACCTGAGCGGGACCATCCCGGCGCAGCCGAGGAGCTTTGGGGCCGAGGTATTGGGCGTACGCGGGCTCAGCGTCAGCCGAACCGCCGATCGACGTGCCCTTCATGAAATCGACCTCGACGTCAAAGCGGGCCAGATCGTGGGTTTGGCCGGCCTTCTCGGATCGGGGCGCACCGAGCTCCTCGAGGCCCTGTTCGGTGTCCCGCACGTCCGGCGGGTCCGGGGCACCATCTCCGTGTGCCGGCGAGCGGTGCGGCTCTTCTCGCCGCGCGATGCGATCCGCGCCGGGATCAGCTTCGTCACCGAGGACCGGAAGGGCCAGAGCCTAGTGCTCATCCGCTCCGTCCTCGAGAACGCGAGCCTGGCCGGCCTGTCTCTGTTCTGCCGGCGACCGTTCCCGGTGCTCGATCTCGTCTCCGAGAGCCGAGCGGTGGAGGGCATGGTGTCGAAGCTGCGTATCAAGACCCCCACGCTGCGAACCACCGTGGCCGCCCTCAGCGGCGGCAACCAGCAGAAGGTCGTGCTGGCCAAGTTCCTGCTGCTCCAGCAGGCGCTCTTCCTCTTGGACGAGCCGACCCAGGGTGTCGACATCGGAGCGAAGGCCGAGATCTACGCCCTCATCGACGGGCTAGCACGCGAGGGCGCCGGCGTGCTCCTTGCGTCCTCCGACATGCCGGAGCTCCTGACGCTCTGCGACGAGATCTACGTCCTGTGCGAGGGGCGGATCACCGGGCGCCTCAACCGGCAGGAGGCCACCGAGGAGCGAATTCTCGATTTGGCCACGCGCTTCGGCGGCACCCCACCCGGTCTGTCGCACCGGGCCACGCAGGAGACCATCGGCCCATGAGCACCAGCGTCCCCGCCGCCACCCCTGCTTCCGCCGGCCGGCAGGGCCTGCTTGGCATTGCCAGCCGGTTCCAGGGGTATCTTGGACTCGTCATCGTCATCGTGGTGGGAGCGGTCTTCTCGCCCCACCGACACGGCGTGAACCTGTTCCTCGATCCCCCGAACCAGGCCATCATCCTGCGAGACGTCGCGGAAAACGGGATCATTGCCATCGGGATGACCCTCGTGCTCATCGTGGGGGAGATTGACCTGTCGGTCGGGTCGGTGCTCGCGCTCGTGGGAACGGGGACGGCCTGGCTGCTCGTCGGTCCACACTGGGGTGCAGCCACGACCTTGGTTACGGCCCTGGTCGCCGGCCTGGGGGTGGGCCTCACCAACGGGCTCGTCACCACACGGCTCCGCATCCCTTCGTTCGTGGTGACCCTGGCCATGCTCAGCTTCGCCCGGGGACTCGCCCGGCTGTGCTTCGGCGGCATCGCCATCCCGGTGCTGCCGGTGCCGGGGCTCGCGCCGGAGAGTTTGTTCGTTTTGGCGAAGCGGATCGCTGGGGTCCCGGTGCCGGCTCTCCTGCTGGTGGTCGTCGCGGTGGCGGCGGGCCTCGTGCTCCGCTACTCTGCCTTCGGCCGCCACATCTATGCCAGCGGCGGCAATCCTCTGGCGGCGCGCCTCTCGGGCGTGGCGGTTGACAATACCAAGGTCGCCGTGTTCGGGATCTGCGGCTTCCTGGTCGCGGCGTCGGCCATCGTCCACGTCATCCAGCTGAGCCAGGGCAGCCCCAACGACGGGATGTCCTACGAGCTCAACGCCATCGCTGCAGCCGTCATCGGGGGGACGAGCTTGAGTGGCGGAGTGGGGAAGATCGCGGGCACCGTGGCCGGCGCCTGGATGCTGGGGATGATCGACAACATCCTGGGCTTGAACAACATCGCCCCGGACGTGCAACTCGTAATCAAGGGGGTTCTCATCGTCGTCGCCGCGACGTTGCAACGCCGGCAGCGCTACAGCTAGGGCGTCAGTCCCAGGAAGGAGAGCATGCCCAGCCCGCTTCGCACCACGTCGGCAATCGTGCTAGTGGCCGCAGCCGGGTCCTTCGTGCCCCTCTCGGCCAGGGGCGAAGACTATCTCATCGGCTTCTCTCAGCTCGCCTTCACGGATCCGTGGCGCGTGGCCATGAACCACCAGATGGAGGCTGCCGCCAGGAAGCACCCCGAGTTCAAGCTGGTGATCGCCGACGGCGAGCGCGACGACGCCAAGCAGGTCGCCGACGTCGAGCGGTTCATCCAGCAGCGTGTGGACCTGCTCATCATCAGCCCCAATGAATCCGCCCCGCTGACCGCAGTGGTGCAGAGAGCCTACGACGCCGGGATCCCCGTCATCGTCCTCGACCGGGCGCTTCTGGGCGACGCCTTCACCATGTTCATAGGTGCGGACAACAAGGTGATCGGCTGCAAGGCGGGCGCTTACGTGGCGAAGTGGTGCACCGACAAAGGCCGGAGGCCGTGCAATGTGCTGGAAATCACGGGTCTCTCGGGCTCGCCCCCAGCCCAGGACCGCCACAGCGGTTTCCTGGAGGGCATCAAGGCCAACCCACAGGTGAAAATCGTCGCCAGCCCGACCTCCGAGTGGTTGAAGGAGAAGGCCCTTCCAGCGGCGGCCGCCGCCTTCCAGGCCAACCCCAACATCGATGTGGTCTACGGCCACAACGACAACAGCAGCGAGGGCGCCTACATCGCGGCGAGGAACGCCAACCTGGACGTCTCTAGGATGCTCTTCGTCGGGATCGACGGCCTCCCGGATCCCGACGGGAGCATTGCCAGCATCCTCCAGGGGCGGTTAGGCGCCAGCTACGTCTATCCGACGGGCGCCCCCGAGGCGATCGAGTGGGCCTACAGGATCCTGGAAAAGCGGGAAAGGCCGCCCAAGAAGGTGGTCCTGGGCACGGAGGAGATTTCCCCGACCAACGCAGAGGAGCTCTGCGCCAAGTACGGCTGCCCAGCAAGATGACACGCAGGCGTGGCGAGCATGGCGAAGGGCGAGGCGGATAATGCAAACGCCGGACGACTTCTCGCGCATGGACGCCCCCTTCGGCCACGCCGAGCGGGAATGGCGCATCCTGCAAGCGCTCAGGTTCCGCGGCGCGCTGCCAAAGGCGGATCTGTCGCGCCTCACCGGCATCAACAAACAAACCGTCTCGGCGCTCGTCGACAAGCTCATCAGTGGCGGGTGGGTCGTCGCGCAGGCGCCCGTCCACGGTAAGTACGGCCGCCCGCCGATGCCGGTGGCGCTCAGCCCGGGAGCGGCCTCCAGCATCGGGGTACGGCTGGGATGGCGAGGGTTCGAGATCGTGGCCACCGATGCGCTGGGGCGCGTTCTGGCGCGCGAGTCGAGAAGGTACGAGAGGCTCGACCCCGAGGAGGTGCAAGCCGATCTGCAGGCGTGCTCGCGGGTGTTCGTGGAGCGGGCACAACCTGGGGCCGCCAGGATCGCAGGGACCGGGGTAGCTGTGCCGCTCTGGTTGGAGCGGGGCGCGGCCGCGGCCCGGAAGCTCCTGGGGGTGGCGGAGCGCTGGAGCTCGGTGGATCTGCGCGGTCTGGTCGAGCGCGCAATCGGGGGGTCCATCGAGCTTGTGCCGGAGGCCGTGGCAGCGTGCTGTGCGGAGCTGGTCACGGGATGGGGTCGCGAGTTCCGAGGCTTCCTCTACCTCTACATCGGCACGTTCCTGGGGGCGGGCCTCGTCCTGGAAGGGCGGCTCTACACCGGTGCCGGCGGACGGGCCGGGGCGATCGGGCTCCTCAACTCCGGGCTCGACGACCCACCCAGCGGCGAGGCCTTGAGGTTGCACGAGGCCTCCGGGCTGAATCTTAGGCGGATGGTCGCCCCAGTCGCCGAGACGAATCCCCCAGTAGCACCCGAGCCCGGGGACGGCAGCTCGCAACTTCTCGATCCGGGAACGTCCCGGTGGCTGGAAGGGGCGGCCGCCGCGCTGGCACGAACCTGCCATTTCGCAACCTGCCTGCTGGGGCTCGAGGGAATCGTGATCGATGGCTCGCTGCCGAGCCGGGCCATCCGGGAGCTGGTCTGGCGGGTCGAGGCGGAGCTCGAGAACCGCCGGTGGCCGGGGATCAAGCCTCCGCGGGTCGAGCTTGGCCGGGTCGGACCGGAGGCGCGAACGATCGGGGCGGCATTGCTGCCCCTCTATCGCTGGTTCATGCCGCAAGGCGAGCCTTGATTGGCGGCTTCCGGGGCTCGGTAGCCGGTGGCCATCCCAGTGCGGCTCCGGCGCGGCCACTACGGCCTCTGCTGACTCCTCGCTCCACCGATCATCGGCGTCTCACAGTCAGGTAGGAAGCGAGGCCTCTCCAGGGTGGTGGACCTCGTCGCACCGCAGCCGGATTGACGCCCTTCCCTCGGTCGCGAGAGCTTCGCGGTCACACCTCCGCTCGCTCTGGGCACAGAACGCCTCGATCGCCGCACCGGTACTGCTTGGAGCGGGTGCATCCTGCTCATCGGCTCGCGCTTCACTACCCGTTTCTTTCGGCAGGGCCTCGCGACCGGACTGGTCTCCCGCCTGTCGCCTTACCTATCGTCTGGGCCGCCTGGCCAGCTCCGCAAAGGCCTCGCGCCTCCCATCCAGGCCGAGGTTGGCATACGTGACTTGCCTGAGGCAAGCCCGGCCGCATGGGATCCGAGTTCTACTTTCTCCTCGTATGTCTCGATGTAGCGGGACAACATCGCCGCAGTCACGCCGTCCCCCGACACTCCTCACGAGGAAGCTTAGCCTCCAATCCGTCCACGACTCGACGTAGGAAAAGGAACCTCTTGAACACGTACCGGGCGCTCAGGCTCTTGAGTCAACGAATGGTGCCGCAGACTAACTGCCTTGGCGGAAGATCCACCAGCGGGACATGGTCGCCTCGACCTGCCTATGGTTCACCTCCGCCGCCCCGCGAAGCAGCCGCGCACAGTGCTCTCGCTCGCCCTGAGCGCCCTCTTCCCTTCGCTGGCCCACAACGCGTAGCGACAGTCCCACACAGCGTCGCTGCTTCGCCGCAGCATCGACCAGTTCTACCTACGCGGCCCATGCGGACGCGGGGCTTTCCGTGCCCCCTTATGATCGCTGGCAAGGGGCTTGTATTTCCTTAGGCTCGGGACTTCTGCATGCTGGCAACATCGGTTGGGAAATTCCCCGCATCCCGCGTTGGCAGTTGCCCGGGCAGTTGCCCTCGCTCGGCTCGACGAGCGCCTGTACGTCACCTTCCTCGATGTGCAGGGCGAGAACCGCGCGGGTGGCGCCGCCCGGGAGAACCCACGGCGAGGCTTAGTGTCGACAGCCTGAAGCTCTGGTCCCTTTTTATAGCGCCATTCCCGGCGCTCCACCGCGGCTCGAGCTCACTACATTCATCTTGTGGGCAGGGTCTTGGTTGGGACAAGCGGCTTTGTCTATGCGCACTGGAAGGGTGTGTTGTACCCGCCGGAGCTGCCACCCCGGCAGTGGCTCCAGGAATACGCCCGCACCTTCAGCACGGTGGAGCTCAATAACACCTTCTACCGCCTACCGCGCGCGGACGCAGCGGAGCGCTGGCGCGTGGAGACGCCGCCCGGCTTTCTTTTCGCGGCCAAGGGCAGCCGGTACCTAACGCACATGAAGCGGCTCCTCGAGCCCTCCCAGGGCCTGGCGCGCTTCTTCGAACCTCTCTCTCGGCTCGGGCACAAGCTGGTCGTGATCCTCTGGCAGCTCCCGCCGCGATGGCGAGTCAACCCCGATAGGCTCGAACAGTTCCTGGTTGCGCTCCCTCCCGGAGTGCGCCATGCCTTCGAGTTCCGCGAGGAGAGCTGGTACTCGGAGGAGATCTGCGCCATTCTCGACGCGCACGGCGCCGCTTTCTGCGAGCACGACCTCATTGCGAGGCCACCGCCGCGCTTCACCGGTGGCTTCCGCTATCTCCGATTTCACGGTCGGACCGGTAAGAGCCAAGGACGGTACGGCCGCGAAACATTGGCTGCCTGGTCGAGCCAACTGACGCGCTGGTCGCGAGACGGACGCGACGTATACGTATACTTCAACAACGACACCGGTGGACAAGCCGTGCACGACGCCCGCGGTCTGATGGCCCAGATCGAGGACGCACTGCACCCGCCGGCCGCGCAGTGACCGCGGGGCAGCAACAGCCGCGCTCGCGCGAATTGGTACGAACCCGGTGGTGGGCAGTGCGGTTACCCAAAAGGCAGACCTGCAGTCTGTGGTGCCTGGTGACATCAAGGTCGCCTTCTCGCCTTCTTCACTACCGTCGGCATCCGCAGAATGGTCGGGGCCTTGCCACTGGCGGGCGCCGTCGTGCACGTAGCTCAATGGCCATTCCGAAGGTCCGGATATCACGCCCTTTTCCACCTTCCGTCGTTGAGGTGCCGTGGTGAGCCAATTAGCTGCGCCAGCACACTGTATGCGCAATCCATCTAGTGACGGCTCTCCAGGGGATAAGCCGGACCTCGCCGGCCCTTCGCCTCATGCGTATGAGGGGGCCCTCCGAGGCACCTCACACGTGGCCTGGCAACAAAGCTTACACACCCGGGCTGAGCACGTGGGGCACCGTGTTCGGTTGATTCGACGCTCGGTTCGGTCCAGTAGAAGCGTTCTCAGGGTGACAACATCGGCAGTCATGACGACGTACCTCAAGGCTCGAAGACGTGTGCGGCAGCATCGGGGCTTTTACACTCACCTCATCTTCTACCTCATCGTGGATGTGGGACTCCTCGTGCTGAACCTCACCATCGGGCACTATGGTTCTTCTGGTCCGCGATAGGATGGGGCATCGGGCTGCTCGCACACGGGGCGCCCCTTGCTGGGTGGGGATTTCTCGGTGCGGAGTGGGAAGAGCGCCCGCCTGCCACCCTTCCCTGCCTCACGGGTCTCGCAACTTCATCCGCCGGATAGCCGCCCGACAACGGCTGGGGCGCTACCCGCGTCATCCTCCGTCTTGGCATCGACCTCTCGGAGCGCAGCGTCTCCAGCTACGCTCGCTCCCCCGTCGACCCAGGCCAGCCATGCGTGGACGACGTTCCTGAAAAACCACCGACACGTGATCGCCGCCATAGCCCACGGTTCTCTCTGAGTTTAATGCGTGCTCTTCATCATCCGCCACTAGCGCCGGGAGATAGCCTCTCGAAGAAACTGGAGGACCCAGGCTGCAGTCGGGGTTCGCCGTCACGAACCAAGCGACCTCCTTCGAGAACGTGCCCAGTTTGTGCTCTTAGACCTCGGCTGGAGCTTCAGCGCGAAGGCCGTCTCTGCGCTTCGGTCCATGGGCTTGAGCCCGCCAGTCTTCGGCCGCAACGGTTCGCCGCGAACTCCTCGAAAAGGTGATCGTTCTAAACGATCAGTTTGACCGGACGCACTTCGCTCCCCAAGGACACACCGGTGGGACGCACGTCGGGTCGCATCTCCACCCATCCGCCAAGGCAGCGGGGCTCCCGCGAGTCAGCGGCCTTCATCGGCGCGACGCGTGGCGTCGAGCAGGGTAGTTCGGGTATCACGGGCGTGAACGGCCCACCCCGCCTTCACCGCACCGAGGGCCGCCCCCTCGCGACGGCCAGGTCCCACTGGCGTCTTAGGCCCAGGTCGGCGCCGCTTCCGCTCGCCGTTGAGCGAACTAGCGTAGGTGTCTCTGGGTCCGATCCGTATATATGAACGCCGGGCGCCCTGAGGAGCAGAGCAATCGCGACACTGTACGGCGGCGTTGATTGCCGCCGGTCGTGACGAAGTGCGTTCCGTCGAACTGACCCGTGCGACGTCGGCCTCGCGCACGGCCCTCCAGAAATCCACTCTTAGTCCTTCGCCATATTTGGGACGTACACCTCAAACGGCTCACGCTGGTATCGCACCCTCCGCCTGCCGGCCGGGTTAGCTCCTCCGACCGCGATCGAAGGTCGCGATTGGCGAATCAGTCGCTTTCCTCATCGACTCCGCTCGCGGTCACACCAAGGCCCTGTTCGAAAGCTGCTCCGCACTGGTAGCCTTCATCTTCCAACTGCACCGACCAAGGGGGGCTCGCGCATGCCGCTCAAGATCCTGGTCACCGCGAAGCGAGTCGAGGACCCTGAATCGCGCATCAAGGTCAACCCCGACGGGACAGGGATCGTTACTGACGGCGTCAACTACAAGCTGAACCCGTTCGACGAAATCGCTATCGAGGAGGCGCTCCGGCTCAAGGAGAAGCACGGCGGCGAGGTAGTCGTCGTCAGTATCGGCCCCGAGAAGAGCGTGAACGAGCTTCGCGGCGCGCTCGCCCTGGGGGCGGACCGGGCCATTCACGTAACGCATGACGGCCCGCTTGACCCCGGCCTTGTCGCGGCGCTGCTCGCGAAGCTGGCCGAGGACGAGAAGCCCGCGCTTGTTCTCATGGGCAAGCAGTCGATCGACGACGACCAGCACCAGACCCCTCAACTCCTCGCCGAGCGGCTCGGGTGGGCGCAGGCGACCAGCGCCACCAAGAAGGACAGCCTCGAGAGCGAGGCCGAGCGGAAGAAGATCCCGGGGCTTGCCCTTTCCACGGACGGGGCCGAGCTTCGCGTCATGCGCGAGGTGGACGGCGGGGTGGAGACGCTCGACCTCCGACTCCCGGCGGTTGTCAGCGTGGACCTGCGCCTCAACCGGCCGCGCTTCGCGTCACTGCCCGGGATCATGAAGGCCAAGAAGAAGGAGGTGAAGGCAATCCCAGCGGCGCGCCTCGTTCCGACGCTCCAGCCGGTGGTGGTGGTCCGGCGGTTCCTCGAGTCGCCCAAGCGCAAGGGCGGAACCAAGGTCGCCGACGTCGCCGAGCTGTTTACGAAGCTTCACCAGGAGGCCAAGGTCCTTTAGGACCTGGAACGCTCATGGCCAATGTCCTCGTGGTCGCGGAGCAGGGACAGGGGAAGCTGAGGAAGGGCAGCCTGGCCGCGCTCACCGCTGGCCAGGCGCTCGCCCGGCGCATTGGCGGGCGCGTCACCGCCGCCCTCCTCGGGCGCGCGGTCGGCGGCGCCGCCCAGGAGCTCGCCGAGCACGGCATCGAGGTGCTGCTGGCCGACGCGCCGGCGCTCGAGCACTACCTAGCCGAAAGCTACGCGGCCGTGGTTGCGGAGCTTGCCGGCCGCGCCGGCGCCACCTGGGTCGTCGGTCCGGCCACCGCATTCGGCAAGGACCTCCTCCCGCGCCTCGCCGGGAAACTCGGCGCCGCCGCAGCGTCGGACGTCATCGCCTTCGGAGGAGAAGGGGCGAACGTTCTTGTGCGCCGTCCAATGTGGGCGGGCAACGTCATCGCAGAGGTCGAGCTAACTACACCGGTGAAAGTCGTGACCGTGCGCCCGACCGAGTTCCCGCCGGCGTCGAAGGCGGCGGGGGGCTCGGTCACGCCGGTCCCGGTCGCGGTCGATCTCGCGACGCTCCGCACGCGCTTCGTGGGACTGGACGAGGTGAAGAGCCCGCGGCCCGAGCTCTCCGACGCACGAGTAGTGGTGGCCGGCGGCCGCGGTACCGGCGGCAACTTCTCGCAGGTGGAGGCGCTCGCCGACGAGCTCCAAGCCGCCATCGGCGCGAGCCGTGCGGCGGTGGACGCCGGATGGGTACCGAATGATTGGCAGGTGGGCCAGACCGGCAAGGTCGTCGCGCCCGAGCTCTACGTGGCAGCCGGAATCTCCGGCGCCCTGCAGCACGTCGCCGGCATGAAGGGCTCCAAGGTCATCGTGGCCATCAACAAGGATCCCGAAGCGCCCATCTTCGAGGTTGCCGACTACGGGCTGGTGGCGGATCTCTTCAAAGCCATCCCCGAGCTGCGCGACCGGCTGCGGTCCTCGAAGTAGGGGTCTGCGCGTCGTCGAACCTCGCCCTTAGCGTTCAAGCGTCCGGGGGTTGCAGCACTCCGCGCAGCGCGCCCGTTGCTCGGCAATGCTCGTGTGTCCACGTTGATTGCGCAATCGCGACAACTCGACGCATGGGATACGGGTGCCAACGTTCGGGCGAACCCGACCTTCAGCTCAACGTAAGACGGCACTACGCCCCGGGGAAAGCACGAATCGAAGCATATGGACAGGGGTGCCAACGTTCGGGCGAACCCGATCTTTGCGGCGCAACGTCGAGGACGTCAAACCCGGGGGAAACCCAATTGCTGTCATGGGCTTCGCAGCAATTAGAGGTATGTGTCTCGGTCATGAGCCGACTGGAGAGCCAAAATCTGGAGATGATTCTGTCGACGCTGCGCGAGTTCGCAGAGCGCGAGCTCAAGCCGCAGCGGCTCCTCGAGTTCGACCGCCAAAACGAGTTTCCGGAGGGAATCCTCCGCGACCTCTACAGCACCATCGGCCTACACCTTCTCTTCATTCCTGAGGAGTTCGGCGGGATGGGTGGCGGCGCGTATGACATCTACCGCGTCTCCGAGGTGATGGCGCGCATCGACCTCGGCATCGCCACGAGCGTCCTCGCCACCTTCCTCGGCTCCGATCCCATCACGGTCGGTGGAACGAGCGAGCAGAAGAAGCGCTGGATGGGCCGTATCGCGGAGGAAGGGCTGCTCGTCGCCTATGGCGCCACCGAGCCTCAGGCCGGCAGCGATCTCACCTCCCTCAGAACCACCGCCACGCCCACCAAGCACGAGGGCCGCCCTGCGTACGCCCTCAATGGCCAGAAGCAGTGGATCTCGAATGGCGGCGTCGCCGCGATGTGGCTCATCCTCGCCAACGCGCCGAAGGGCGCCTCCTGGTTCGTCGTCGAGCGCGGCACGCCGGGCCTCACGCCCGGCAAGCACGAGGACAAACACGGCATCCGCTCCAGCAACACTACCGCGCTCTACCTCGACAACGTGATCGTTCCGGCCGAGAACCTGGTCGGCGGCGTTGAAGGCCAGGGCCTCACGCAGGCACAGGCGGTCTTCGGTTACACGCGCCTCATGGTCGCTGCCTTCGGCCTCGGCGGCGGCTGGAGCGCCCTCGAGCGCGCCATCCGCTACGCACAGGAGCGTGTGGCCGGCGGCAGCCCGCTCATGCGCAAGCAGGGCTTCACGCACAAGCTGCTGGTCCCGAACGCCGTCCGGCTCGAGGCTGCCCGCGCCTACATCGAGTGGACCGCCGACCGACTCGACGCGGGCGAGCCGGACCTTGCCACCGAGGGCGCCATCGCCAAGTACCTCGCCACGGAGGCCGGGAACCGCGCCGCCGAGGACGCCATTCAGGCGCACGGCGGCAACGGCTACACGCGCGAGTTCATGGTCGAGAAGATCAAGCGCGACGTCCGCATCACCACCATCTACGAGGGTACCTCCGAGATCCTGGAGTGGACCACCGCGCGTGACCGCTGGCAGCTGCACCTCAAGTCGCGCGGCGCGCACTACCTCGACTGGGCGCAACGCGCGGAGAAGCTTCACTCGGAGCGGAAGGACGTCGGCGCGCGGGACGCTGCGATGGCGCTCCGCACCCTGGCGGCGGTCCTCGAACGCTGCCGGCTCGACAAGCTCACCCGCCACCAGCACATCCTCTTCCGGCTGGGCGAACTGGTCGCCCTCGCCGAGGGGGCGGTCATCTTCGCCGAGCGGGCCGCCAAGTCGCCCACGACCGCCATCCCGTTGCCGCCCTCCACCACCGCCGCCATGTCGCGCGTCTTCGCCCGAGAGGCGGTCGCGCGCGTCGCCTGCGAGGGCGCGCGCTGGGCGCTCTCCGCCGGCCAGACCGATCCCGCTTTCCTCCGGTCGCTGGACTGGACGCAGGTGTTGGCTGGCCAGGCCGGTGCACTCGAGGACATGGACCTTATCGCCGGGAGCCTGGCCGAAACGTTCCCGGCCTGAGAGGACCTTTTCACGGCCCGGCCCTTTCCGGGCCGCCTTCCGCGCGCCGGGAGGCACGGCGCCTGCGGCGCGCTCGACAGGGAGAACAGTATGACGGACCGCCGAGCTCGTGCTGTGGCCGTGGTCGGGGTGGGGGCACTGCTCCCCGACGCTCCAAACGCTCGGGCGTTCTGGAAGAACCTCTGTGAGCGTCGGTACTCGATCACCGACGTCCCGCCCGAGCGGTGGAACGTCGATGAGTACTACGATCCCGATCCATCAGCACCCGACAAGACCTACAGCAAGATCGGCGGCTGGGTCCGCGGCTACACCTTCGACTGGCAGCGCCACAAAGTCCCACCCAAGGTCGCCGCCGCAATGGACCCCGGCCAGCAATGGGCCGTCACCATCGCCGCGCAGGCGCTCGCCGACTACGGGTATCCTGAGCGCCCGCTCGACCTCGAGAGCACCGGTGTCGTGCTCGGCGCCGCCATGGGCGGCGAGATGCACTACCTCACCACGCTGCGCGTGATGTTCCCGGAGTTCAGGCGCGCATTGGAGGGTGTCGAGGACTTCTCGCAGGTCGAGCCCGATCTGCGCCGGCACATCGTGGCGCACTGGCAGGAAGCCATCCGCAACACGCTGCCGCCAGTCACCGAGGACTCGATGCCGGGCGAGCTCGCCAATATCATCTCGGGTCGGGTCGCGAACCTCCTCAACCTGCGCGGGCCGAGCTTCATCACCGACGCCGCGTGTGCTTCCAGCCTTGCCGCGCTGGACGCGGCGATGGACCTCCTCACCGAGCACGGCTGCGACGCCGTGGTCACCGGCGGCGTCGACCGCAACATGGGCGCCTCCACCTTCGTGAAGTTCTGCAAGATCGGCGCGCTCAGCGCGACCGGATCGCGCCCCTTCGGTGAGGGGGCTGACGGCTTCGTGATGGGCGAGGGCTCGGCCGCATTCCTGGTCAAGCGGCTCGCCGATGCCGAGCGCGCCGGCGACCGCATCTACGCCGTGATCCGCGGCGTGGGCGCCTCCAGCGACGGCAAGGGGAAGGGCATCACCGCGCCCAACCCGATCGGGCAGAAGCTCGCGGTGCGCCGCGCCTGGGCGGACGCCGGGCTTGATCCGGCCACCGCCGGGATGGTCGAGGCGCATGGGACCAGCACCAAGGTTGGCGACTTGGTCGAGGTGGAGAGCCTCGCCGAGTGCTTTGCCGACGCGGGGCGCGGCACGATCGCGCTCGGCTCGGTGAAGAGCAACTTCGGCCACCTCAAGGCGGGCGCCGGTGCGGCCGGTCTCCTCAAGGCGGTCCTCGCCGTCCACCACAAGGCACTGCCACCCACGCTCAACGCCGAGCGGCCGAACCCAGGGATCGATTTTGGCGCGACGCCGTTCCGGCTCGGAACCGACCTGCGCGAGTGGCCGCGCGCGAACGGCACACCGCGGCGCGCGGGCGTGTCCGCGTACGGTTTCGGCGGCACGAACTTCCACGTCGTGGTCGAGGAGCACGTCCCCGGCCTGCTCGACATGAAGAGAAGGGATCAGGTGTCGGTGCCATCGGCTCTGGCCGTCGGGGGCCCGGTCGCGCGCGCGGCCTCCGAGACTCGCCCTCCTCAGCCGAAGCCTCCGCTGCGCGGCATTCTGGCCCTCGCCGCGCCGACCGCAGCAGACCTGCGCGCGCGCGTCGAGCGCGAACTGGCCCGCGCCAAGGAAGGCTCCGCGCCGCCGCGCGCGTTCCCCTCCCGCGCCGATCTCGACGGGCGCGAGCGGCTGGTCATCGACTTCGAAGGCGCGGGCGAGCTCGCGGACAAGCTCGCTCGTGCCCTGCGCGCCTTCGAAACCGATGCCCCCGCCGGCTGGAAGGCGCTCGCGAACCAGGGCGTCTTCCGCGCGACCTCGAAAGCAAGCCCGGGCAAGATCGCCTTCCTCTTCCCCGGCCAGGGCAGCCAGTACGTCAACATGGGCCGCTGTCTGTTCGATCGCGAGCCGGTCTTCCACGCGACGTTCGACGAGGCCGACGCCGTCCTCAGGCTGATCCTGGGCCGGCCGCTCACCTCCTACCTCTTCGCCGACCCGACCGACGCCGCCGCCATGACGCGAGCCGAGGAAGAGCTCCGCCAGACCGCCGTCACGCAGCCGGCGGTGCTGGCCGTCGACTGCGCTCTAGCCTCGCTCCTCGCCGAATACGGCTTCCGGCCCGACTACGTGATGGGCCACTCCCTGGGCGAGTATGGCGCGCTCGTGGCCGCCGGCGTGCTCCCGTTCGCCGACGCGCTCGAAGCGGTGGCGGCCCGCGGCCGTGAGATGACCCGGGTCAGCCTCGCCGACAACGGTTGGATGGCGGCGGTATCCGGCCCGCTCGACGCGATCGAGAGGGTGCTAGCCCAGGTCGAGGGCTACGTCATCCCAGCCAACATCAACAGCCGCAGCCGCATCGTCATCGGCGGAGAGACCGAGGCCGTGAAGCGGGCCCTCAAGGCTCTCGACGCCAAAGGCATGGCCACGGTCCGCCTCCCGGTGAGCCACGCCTTCCACACCCGCATCGTCGCGCCGGCCGCCGGTGCGCTGGGCGAGGTACTCGACCGTCTCCGCATCTCCTCACCAAGGCTGCCCGTGGTGGCCAACGTCACCGGCGAACTCTACCCGACCGGCCCGCGCCAAATTCGCGACCTGCTCTGCGAACAGATCGCCGCGCCGGTCCAGTGGGTGAGCGGCCTCGAGACGCTGTGGCGCGAGGGCGTGCGGACGTTCGTCGAGGTCGGCCCAAAGAACGCGCTGAAGGGATTCGCCGACGACGTGCTCGGCGGACGCGAGGGACTCGTCTCGCTCTTCACCAATCACCCTAAGGGCGGCGAGGTGGCCGCCTTCAACCAGGCGCTGTGCGGCCTGCTCGCGGCGGGGCATGTCCCCGCCAGTGCGCCGCAGTCGGCGGCGACCGCCATCACCGTCTCGACCCAGATCCAGCCGCCAGCCGCGCCGGCCGAGGGCGCGCGGGAGACCGAAATGCCAGTCAAGTCCATCGAGGAGCTCGTTCAGGTGCTCACCCGCTCCCTCGCCGCGGCGACCGAGAACCCCGCCGCGCGCGCCGGCGGCGCCGCGCCGTTCGACCGCAACGCGCCACCCTCCGGCTCGATCGTGATCACCGGCTGCGGCCTCGGCCTCCCGGGGGCGGAGAAGCCGGTCATGGATCCGTCCAACGTCGACCGGATCTTGCGGGGCGAGCAGCTCATCGACCTCTTGCCGGCACGCTTTCGCGAGCAGATGGCGGCCAAAAACATCACCCGCGTCGTGAAGACGCCGGACGGCGAGGGCCGGTTCGAGAGCATCGACGACACCGCTGACGTCATCAAGCTGGCCGGGCGGCCCGGGCCATTCGACCTCGTCGCCGAGTACGGCGTCCCGGCGAAGCTCGTCGAGGCGCTCGACTCGACCACGCAGCTGGCGATGGCCGCCGGCATCGACGCGCTGCGGGAGGCTGGCATCCCGCTGGTCCAGACCTGGCGCAGGACGTCGCAACGGACCTACCTGCCCGATCGCTGGATGCTCCCCGAGTCGATGCGGGACGAGACGGGCGTGATTTTCGGCTCGGCGTTCCCCGGGCTGAATCGCTTCGCCGAGGAACTGCGCCGCTACCACACCTACGAAGCGCGCAAGGGACGACGCGCGGCGCTCGAGGCCGTGCGCGCGCAGACGAGCGATCCGGCGGCGCTGCGCGAGATTGACCGCCAGCTCGGGCAGGTGGACGAGGAGCTGCGACGCGAGCCGTACGTGTTCGACCGCCGTTTCATCTTACGTGTTCTCCCCATGGGCCACAGCCAGTTCGCCGAGTACATCGGCGCGCGGGGGCCGAACGCGCTTGCCAATGCGGCCTGCGCCAGCACGGCCCACTCTATCGCCATGGCCGAGGACTTTATCCGGACCGGCCGCTGCCGGCGCGTGATCGTGATCGCCGCTGACAACGTCACCAGCGACAACCTCATGGAGTGGATTGGCGCGGGAATGCTCGCCACCGGCGCCGCCGCCACCGACGACAAGGTAAAGGAGGCGGCTATCCCGTTCGACCGGCGGCGTCACGGCACCATCATCGGGATGGGCGCCGCGGCCCTGGTGGTCGAGAGCCAGGATGCGGTCGACGAGCGCGGCATGCGCGGCATCGTCGAGCTCCTCTCCAGCGAGACGCGTAACAGCGCCTTCCACGCTACCCGGCTCGACGTGGAGCACGTGTCCGAAGCGGTCGAGAGCCTGGTCCACTCGGCCGAGCGGCGCTTCGGGCTCGACCGACGCGCGATGGCGGCCGAGACCGTCTTCATGTCACACGAGACCTTCACGCCCGCCCGCGGAGGTAGCGCGTCCGCCGAGGTGGCGGCGCTCCGGCGCGTCTTCGGGAACGCGGCCAGGGAGATCGTCCTCGCCAACACCAAGGGATTCACCGGCCACGCCATGGGCGTGGGGGTGGAGGACGTGGTCGCGGTGAAGATCCTGGAGCACGGCATCGTGCCGCCGGTGGCGAACTTCCGCGATGAGGACCCCGAGCTCGGCACGCTGAACCTAAGCCGCGGCGGGAGATACCCGCTCAACTACGCCATCCACCTCGCCGCCGGCTTTGGTTCCCAGATTGCACTCACCCTCACGCGGCGCATCGCGGGCGGCGCGGACCGGATCGACCGCCCCGATGTCCACCGGCGCTGGCTCGACGCCGTCAGCGGCCAAGACCGAGCCGAGACCGAAGTCGTGAAGCGGACGCTCCGCGTGGTGTCGACCGGGGCGCCCTCCCGCGCGCCGCGGCCGGCCGCTTGGGCCTGGGGCACGGCCCCGATGCGCCGCGCCCCAGTCCCCGGCCCGGTTGTTACCCCCGGGGCTAATCCGGTCATCGGCGTGCCCTCGCCTCCTTCGCTTCGCGTCGTGCCGCCGCCGCCGGTCGAGGCGGTGAAGCCGGCGGAGCCGCAGCCCGCGGCGGCAAAGCCAGCCGGCCCCCCTCTTCCGCCCACACCCGCGCCCATTGCAACAGAGCCCGCTCCGCAGCCCGGCCCACCGTCGGCACCGGGCCCGGCCGCCCTGGACCCCGTCGCCGCGCGCGTCATCGCCATCGTGTCGCAGAAGACCGGCTACCCACCCGACCTGCTCGACCTGGACCTCGACCTCGAGGCCGACCTCGGAGTCGACACGGTGAAGCAGGCGGAGACCTTCGCCGCCGTCCGCGAGGAGTGGTCGATCCCACGCATCGAGAACCTCAAGCTGCGAGACTTCCCGACACTCCGCCACGTGGTCGGCTTCGTCCACCAGCACCGACCGGACCTCGACGCCACTTCCGCGGTGGCGCCCGCTGCGCCTGCCGCTCGCCCGCAGGCTGCCGAGGCGCCAGCGGCAATCCCGGCGCCCGCGGCACCCGTGGCTGCGTCCGCTGTGGCGGAGGATCCGGTGACCGCCCGGGTGATCGCGATTGTCTCCGAGAAGACCGGCTACCCACCCGACCTGCTCGACCTGGACCTCGACCTCGAGGCCGACCTCGGGGTCGACACGGTGAAGCAGGCGGAGACCTTCGCCGCCGTCCGCGAGGAGTGGTCGATCCCGCGCATCGAGAACCTCAAGCTGCGAGACTTCCCGACACTCCGCCACGTCGTCGGCTTCGTCCGCCAGCATCGACCGGACCTCGCCGCCCCGCCCGCCGTGGCGCCCGCCGTAGCCGACCTCGTCGCCGCGCGGCAGCCCGCGGTAGTGCCAGAACCGGTCGCCAGCGCTGCAATACCCGCCGCCGCGGATCCCATCACCGCCCGGGTGGTAGCCATCGTGTCCGAGAAGACCGGCTACCCGCCTGACCTCCTCGACTTGGACCTCGACCTCGAGGCCGACCTCGGGGTCGACACGGTGAAGCAGGCGGAGACCTTCGCCGCCGTGCGCGAGGAGTGGTCAATCCCACGCATCGAGAACCTCAAGCTGCGAGACTTCCCGACACTCCGCCACGTCGTCGGCTTCGTCCGCCAGCATCGACCGGACCTCGCCGCCCCGCCCGCCGTGGCGCCGGCCAAAGCCGATCTAGTCGCCGCGCCGCAGCCCGCGGCACTGCCAGAACCGGTCGCTACGGCCACAACACCCGCGGCAGATACCATCACCGCCCGCGTGGTAGCGATCGTGTCCGAGAAGACCGGCTATCCGCCTGACCTCCTCGACTTGGACCTCGACCTCGAGGCAGACCTCGGGGTCGACACGGTGAAGCAGGCGGAGACCTTCGCCGCCGTCCGCGAGGAGTGGGCAATCCCACGCATCGAGAACCTCAAGTTGCGAGACTTCCCGACACTCCGCCACGTCGTCGGCTTCGTCCGCCAGCATCGACCGGACCTCGCCGCCCCGCCCGCCGTTGACGGCCTTGCCGCCGCGCCCGCCCCGGCCGCGACGCCGGCGCTCGTGGCGCCCGAGGCCCACAACCTCTCGAATGCGGACCAAATACCGCGCCGGGTTGCTTCACCCGTCCTCCGCCCCCCACTCGCGTTCTGCAAGCCGACCGGTGTCGAGCTCGAGGCCGGCAGCCGCGTGGTCGTCGCGACCGGCACCGCGCAGCAGGTCCTCGCGCCCCGGCTCGCCGGGCTGGGCGTCACCGTCCTAGCGCTCGACGCTCGTCGGCCGGTGGCCGAGCTCGAGTCGGCCCTCCGCGGCTGGCTCGCCGAGGGGCCCATCCGCGGCGCCTTCTGGCTCCCTTCGCTCGATCCCGAGCCCTGCCTCGCGGACCTGACGCTAAAGGACTTCCAGGACCGTAGCCGCGTGATTGTGAAAAACCTCGCCGCGACCATGCGCGTCCTGTACGAGAGCATCGCTGCGCCCGGGACATTCCTGGTCGCGGCGACGCGCCTCGGCGGCCTGTTCGGCCTGGGCGTCGACGGCACTGACACACCGCTCGGCGGCGCCGTGCAGGGCTTCGTGAAGGCCTACAAGCGCGAGCGCCGCGACGCCCTCGTGAAGGTGGTCGACTTCGCTGCCGACGCAACCCCTCAGGACATCGCCGAGGCACTGCTGGCCGAGGCGCAGGCCGATCCCGGAGTGGTCGAGGTCGGCCGGCGTGCCGGCGCGCGCTGGTCCATCGGCCTCGAAATCAGCCAGGAGAAACTTGAGACACGGCTGCCGCTCGGGCCCGAGATGGTGTTCGTCGTGACGGGCGCGGCCGGCGGGATCACGAGCGCCATCGTGGCCGACCTCGCCTCGTCGAGCCGGGCCACCTTCCACCTCCTCGACGTGGTGTCCCCGCCCACGGCCGGCGACCCGCACATCGCGCTTTTCCGCGCCGGTCGCGAGCGGCTCAAGGAAGCCCTCATCGCCGAGGCCAAGGCCCGAGGCGAGAAACCGACGCCGGTCGCCATCGAGAGGCAGCTCATGGCAATCGAGCGGCAGGAAGCGGCGCTTCGCGCGATCGACAGCGTCGTCGCAGCCGGCGGTCGTGCCCACTGGCACGTCGTGAATCTGCTCGACGACGCGAGCATCCATCGTGCCGTCGAGGCCATCCGGAACACCAGCCAGCGCATCGACGTTCTCCTCCACGCCGGCGGGATCGAGATCAGCCGGGCGCTGCCGGACAAACCCGACGACGAGTGGGCTCGCGTGTTCGACATCAAGGCGAGTGGCTTCTTCTCGCTTCTCCACGCCACCCGCGACCTGCCGCTCGGCGCCACCGTCGTCTTCAGTTCGGTCGCCGGCCGCTTCGGCAACTCGGGCCAGACGGACTACAGCGCCGCCAACGCGCTCCTCTGTGCCATGTCCCGCGCCGTTCACCGCGCTCAACCCGCGACGCGCACCATCGCCATCGACTGGACGGCGTGGGGCGGGATCGGAATGGCCACCCGCGGCTCCATCCCCAAGGTCATGGAGGCGGCGGGGATCGACATGCTGGCACCCGAGGTTGGCATCCCGACCGTGCGCCGGGAACTCGTCTCCGGTGCCTCCGACGAGATCGTCGTCGGTGGCCGCCTCGGGATCCTAGTCGAGGAATGGGACCCGACCGGCGGTCTCGACCCGGCGCGCGCACACGCCTGGCTCGCCGAGCGCGCGCACCCGTTCACCATGGTCGGCGAAGTGACCGGTGCGCCGCTCTACGCCGGGCTCACAGTCGAGACCCAGCTCGATCCGGCCCAACAGCCCTTCCTCGCTGATCACCAGATTGACGGCGTGCCGCTCCTGCCGGGGGTCATGGGTGCCGAGGCCTTCGCGCAGGTGGCGAGCGTGCTCTGCCCGGATCGAATCGTTACCAGTCTCCGCGATATTCACTATCACGCTCCGTTCAAATTCCACCGGATGAAGCCAATGACGCTGCACCTCACCGCCACCGGCCGACTTGGGCCTGACGACGCCGTGCTCGTCGACGTGCAGCTCCTGTCGCGGTTGCAACCCAAGCCAGGTGGTCCCGCCCAGGAGCGCCTGCACTTCCGCGGGTGCGCCGTGCTCGAGCACCGTGCACACGAGCCCCGCAAGGTCGCCTTCCGGCCACCCGAGTCGGCAACCTTCGACCGGAGCGCGATCTACCGCGTCTACTTCCACGGCCCGGCCTACCGGGTGATGGACGCGGCGAAGCTCGAGGAGGGCCGTGCCATCGGCGTCTTCCGCCGCGACCTGCCACCCAACGCCGCCGACCCGGCTGCGGCCGAGCTGGTCTTGCCGCGCCTGGTCGAGCTCTGTTACCAGACGGCCGGGATCATCGGCATCGCCGAGGATGGCAAGCTCGGCCTTCCGTCCGGGCTCCACACGCTCCAGGTTCTCGGCATGCCACCCACTGCCGCCCTCTATGCCGAGGTGTGGAGGCGCGACGACGGCGGCTACGACGCGCGGGTGGTGGACGCGGAAGGCAACGTCTGGGTGGAGCTATCCGACTACCGGACGGTCGCGTTCTCGGAGGGTCAGATGCTCGAGCGGCTTCACCAGCCCGAGGAGAAGGAACCGCAGGCATGGTCCACTGGTCCCTCACCGGAGATGGTCGCCGGAGCGGAGACGCCGCCAGTCCGGGCGCCGCGTCATTAACGGCCAGCGAGCGCGCGCGGCTGGCCGAATTGCGGCTCGACCGTCGCCGTGCAGAGTGGCTCCTGGGTCGGGTCACGGCGAAGGTCGTCGTGGCCCGCGCCCTTGCGGAAGCGTATCCGGGGCCATGGACGCCCGAGGCGATCGACATCCCGAGCGAGCCGAGCGGGAGGCCCTACGCGCGGCTTGCGCCCGACGCCGCTCCGATGGTGGGCTTCGCGCCCGGGAACCGGCTTCCGGTGAGCGTCTCCATCAGCCACACCGAGGGACATGCGCTGTGCGCGGCGTCGCCGTGGCGCGCACCGCTTGGCGGTAGGCCCCAGAGGGTCGGGATAGACCTCGGCCGCGTCGAGCCTCGGTCACGTGCGTTCCTGGATACCTTCTTCACCGAGGAGGAGTGCGCCTGGCTCCTCGCGGCCGTCGCGCGAGAGCGGGACATACGTGCGAACCTGATCTGGTGTGCGAAAGAGGCGGTGCTGAAGGTGCTGGGCCTCGGCCTTACCGTGGATACTCACCAACTGAACTGTCGCCCCGTGCCGGGCGATGCGGCGAAGTGGCCGCTCGTCCCTGGCGATGCGACGTGGCGCCCGTTCATCGCCGCGTGTGCCCCGACCGTGGCGCCGGACTGTGCATCGATCCGTGGGGTCTGGCGCACCTTCCCCGGGCTGGTCGCGGCGCTGGCCGCGGATGAGGCGGCCATTAGTGCGGAGCCTTGAACAATCTGGTGCGGCCCGAGCAGGCAACCGTCCTCGGGTGAGTAAACCAGGGCCATAAACCCAACCGCTCGTCCAGAAGCTCACCCCGCGCCCACGGATGATGTCACCGCCGCCGCCGTCAGCGGGGTGGCACGGTTCTTCTTCAGGGCGTCCTGGCGCGTTTCGCCATGACCTGAAAGCCTCATCGAGCGCGATGGTGATGCGCTCGTCTACGGAAACGGGCGATGGTTGCGGCCTGGGTGCTGCGGTCGATGACCTCGAAAGCGAGGCCTCGCCTCGCGGGGCGAGTTCGAGCGTCACCGTGGAAACGGATGGCGCTGCGCGACGACGAGGATGAGGTCATCCTGCCGACTAACGATTGGGGGCAGATTCAGGACTGACGGCGTGGTCGCAGTGAAATGACGTTATCAGGCAGTGTAACCAACCGCTGATAGCCCTCCCGGAGCAGTTCCCATGCGGTATCGAAGCGTTTGCTCTGTATGAAG
>Ga0335078_10000206_pt1 | contig 96010 bp, 84 predicted proteins | sample Lox_Sample_32_FD_206711 | JGI IMG/M metagenome (GOLD analysis project Ga0335078, IMG submission 206711) | Soil microbial communities from Loxahatchee National Wildlife Refuge, Florida, United States - Lox_Sample_3.2 | ecosystem: Environmental > Terrestrial > Soil > Wetlands | place: USA... | reverse complement strand
GCTGGGATGGACGGAAATAGACGCCATAATCAGGAAGTACGGCAGCCTGGCAGAGAAATTTGATGAGGAAGTAGGGGATAATATAGATAAGGACATGATGTGGCTGGAATGGTATATGATTATAGAAAAAATGATGATTATAAACCCGAAATTGACCCAAAAAGAGGTTGCGGACAGGGTAGTTAAAACCCAACAATATGTCAGTCGTGCCATAAAAGCCTTGCCATTACTGAACAAATCGGCACGGGAGGCGATTTACACTTTAAGTGTAAAATCTGAAGATTGGGAGGTATCTGAGCTTGCTGTCCTGGCTTTGACCGGGCTTGCCAGGGGTAAACCGGATGACACTGACCTGATTGAGCGGGCCTTGAAGGTGGTGCTTGAGCGCAGGATGACAGAACAGCAGGCAAAGAAGCTGGTTTCCTGGATAAAGAAAGGCAATACACCCGAATCTTTCCCTGTAGATGGCAGCATGAAGGCTAAAAAGGGGATGAAACAGCAGAATTTTGACCCGAACGACCCTGATGCCGGGTATTTGAAGAACCTGCCCAAGTCCATCAAAGTCAGCAATATTTCAGGAGGGAACAAAACCATAAACGCAAAACTGGAAAGGTCAAAATCGCTTCTGTTTTTATATGGAGGCATGGCTGCCTTAAAGAAGCTGGAACTCAGGCAAAGGCCGGAACAGGCCGGTAAAGGCAATGAATTTGAGGACGAATTGCCTTCTATATATGATATAGCTATAGGGAAAGTGAATGAGGATATCAAAAGGCAACAGGAGGATATAGCGCTGAGGGAAGAGGTGGAGGGAGAGAATGGGACCGGGGTAAGTGGTAAGGGGGATGGGGCAGGCGAATTCCCAATTCCAAATGGCTCTGCTGGAATGCCGAATTCCGGGAAATCAGGAGTTTCGGACAGCACAGGAGTGCCGTCCCTACAAAAACAAGACCATCCGGACAACACGGGAGTGTTGTCAATGAAAGGGCTGGGCGGGAAGAGCTTTTCGGACAACACGGGAGTGTTGTCCCTACTAAAGAATGCGGCTGCAGCCAGCACGCCAAAGCACATTTCAGGCAAAATACTGAAATGGATAGTGATGTGGATGGCAGATAAGTTCAATAGCTCAAAGGTCAAGGGTCAAGAAGAGCAGAGGAATGGGAAGGAAGGGGTAAGTGGTAAGGGGGAAGTGGTAAGTGAATCCCAAATCCCAAACTCTGAAAATCCCAAATTGAGTAATTCCATACGCACGTCGCACGTGGTACGCGGCACGGTAGTTATAGTCCTTATCGTTGCGGCCGGCATATTTGCCATGCGGATTATACCGGCTATTATGCATAGGATGGCCGCATCTTTTACAACGCAAAAGCCCGCGCTTATGCCGGTTGTCACGCAAATCAGCACTGCTTCTTACGCACAAGCGCCTGTTTCCAGAGAAACTTCATCCTTCGTTAAGACTACGGCTGACAAGTCGGCAGGCAAGCCAGTATACAAACCAACGGTTAAGCCAAAAGACAAGACGGTGAATAAGAAGCCGCAAATAAAAAAAGTTTATGCCGCGGCATCGCCGTCTGTACATTATGATATGAGCGATGAATGGAAACAGGCAATGCAGGACTATAAGCAAAAGAATTACGAAGGCGCGCTTTTATGGCTTGGCAAGACAGAAGACATATACGGCGATAAACCGTATATCTGCAAATACATGGCTGACTGCGAATATATCCAGAGCGATTTTAATGAAGCGGAAGAACATTATAAGGAATACCTTGAAATGAACCCGGGAGACAAGGACGCGGAGGAGAAGATAAAAAAATGCGAGTCGGAACTGGCTCTGCCCCCGGCGCCTGACGGGACAGAGGGAGGAAAGTGAGAAGAGCAGAGGGTTGGAAGGTTGGCAACTTCGGATGATCAGAAGAATGGAAGTTCGGAGGAATGGCAAAGGCGGGAAAACGAAGAGATGGAAGGCCAAAAAGATGGAAAGTTGGCAAATGATGGGGCAGGAGTTTTAGCTGGGACACTAAATTAACAGTTAATAAAAAAGGCGGGCCTTAGGCCCGCCTTTTTGTTTTCTTTCCTTATTATTCCTTTAACAATCCTTCGAATACTGCTCCGGCTACAGGGGCGGCGACTACCATGCCCTTGCCCTCGCCGTCGCATACCAGCCCTACAGCGTACTGCGGCGTTTCAGCCGGCGCGAAAGCTATAAACCACGCGTTCAGGCCGTCAGACTTGCCTGAAGTACCGGTCTTCCCGGCAATGTCCACGCCTTTGACTTTTGCCTTTTTTGCAATGCCTTTTTCTACGTCGTTTACCATAAGTTCGGTTATTCTTTTGACGGTTGCCGGCGATATAGCCTGTTTTATCGCGGCAGGAGAAGCCTTGTAAATTACCTTTCCGTTAATGTTCCTTATTTCCTTTATCATATAAGGAGCCATCATTATTCCGTTGTTGGCAACTGCTGCCGCAAGCATGGCAGAGTGTAACGGCGTAATCCTATAGGTGTCCCCGAGCCCGCACGCGTGCATGGCAATGTCAAATTTCGTGGCATCGCTCAAAGGCGAAGTGCTCTGCTTTACGGGTATTGAAATTTTCACGTTTCTTGATGTATCGTTTATGCCGAGGTCGAACACAGAGCCGAATCCAAACCTGTTGCAAAATTCAGTGAGCCTCGGCCCTCCGATTGCAAAACCCATAAAAGCTGCGCCGATATTGCACGATTCGGCCATTGCCTGCTCCATATTTTTAACTTTGCCGTGTTTTGCCCAGCACCAGAAAGCCTTGCCGTTAAATACAGTAGAGCCGTTGCATCTTACGGGAAAAACCGAGTTCTCATCCAGGTTTGATTCTATAAATGCCGACATTGTTATGAGCTTTGCTATTGAACCGGGCTCATAGAGCTTGTCAATGGCCCTGTTTAAAAAAGGGTTGTTCCTGTTGCCGACTATTTTCCACCAGTCTTTTACCACGGTATTCGGGTCATAGGTAGGCTGGCTGTAAAGCCCGAGTATCTCGCCTGTCTGCGGTTTTATTACAACAATGCTGCCCTTGTACCAGCCAAGCGCCTTGGAAATTATCTCCTGCACACGGGTGTCAATGGTCAGGTAAATCCTGTTGCCGGGGATGTAATCTGCCAGGAATTTCTCGATGCCGGCTGACTGCTTTTTTTCATCAGAAACAAAACCTGTGATATGCGCGGCCTTTGGGCCGAGCACGTAGGTTTTCTTGCTGCCGGTGGCGATAAGGTTATACCTTGCCAACGGGTTGCCGTTTGTATCAAAGAGGTAATAGACTGCCCCTTTGTTCTTCGCGTCCTGAGCCTCTGCCAGATTTTTCTGCGCCTTTTGCATTTTAGGGCTGTAAGTGAGCGCCTTGTTGTAGTAGGTAATCGCCGTGTCTATGTCGCAGTACGCATGAAAGCAGCAGCCGAGCCCGAAAAGCGCGTCCGCATCCATCTGGTTCAGCTCGAGGGCGTGGTTGAATTCAGCCTGCGCGTTTTTATATAAGCCTGCGTCAATGTACACGTTGCCGTATTTGGTGTGGTTTATTATGGCGTTTTGTTTCAAGCCGGCAGAGATAGCCTCTGCATAGTATTTTTCAGCCTTGGCAAAGTCATTTTGCTTGACTGCGACAAGGCCGAGCCCGTCCAGGGCTATTGCTCCCGAGGGCTTCAGGTTCAAAGCGCTGTTAAAATCAGAAATGGCGTAAGTCAGGTTTCCTTTTTCGTAGTTTGAAATGCCGCTGTTTATCATTAAAAGATATCTCAGGTTCTTGCCGGAAAAATAAAAAACAAAGGCCAGTACTATTACAGCCAGCACGACAATGGCGACAATGCCAAAACGTTTCCTGTTATAATAGCTGCGGCCGGAAAGGTCGCTCATTACTTTGCTTCTAATATCCATAATTAAAAAACCTCCACAAATGTATTTGATTTAACGCAGGGGATAAAACATTGAGCAATATAGCATAAATTATTAAAAAAACAAATGACAATTTTGAATATGAATTTTGTGTTGATTTAAGGATGCCAGTCAAAAAAGGCCAAATTTACCGCTAGTTAAACCTATTGATAAATAAGGCTAAAATATGATATACTTTACTCACTTTTTAAATCCCATGTTTTTGTATATGAAACCGGGATTTTTATTAAAGTAATATTAAGGAAAGGAACAAAATGGAACAGTACATTCAGAAAGCAAGGGTTTTAATAGAGGCTCTGCCTTATATAAAAAATTTTACCGGTGCCACATTTGTAATCAAATACGGCGGCGCCGCGATGACAGACAATAAATTCAAGGAGCCTTTTATAGGCGATGTAGCGCTTTTAAAATACGTCGGCATCAAGCTTATAATAGTCCACGGCGGCGGCGACGATATAAACCAGCTTATAGAAAAGCTTGGTAAAAAGACAACCTTTGTCCAGGGGCACAGGGTGACAGACAAAGAGACGCTTGAGATAGTGGAAATGGTGCTTACAGGAAAGGTGAACAAGGAGATAGTCAAGAATATCAATTCGCACGGCCTGAAAGCAATAGGAATGTCGGGCAAGGACGGCAACCTGCTGCTGGCTAAAAAGAAAAAACACGGAAATATCGATATCGGATTTGTAGGCGAGGTCAAAAAGGTAAATACGGAAATCCTGGAGACACTGGACAGCAAAAATTATATGCCGGTGATAGCTCCGATAGGGGTCGACGAGAAGGGCAACGGCTACAATATCAACGCCGATACAGCAGCCGCTGAGGTTGCCATAGCAGTGAAAGCCGACAAGCTTATTTATGTGACCGATACCGACGGGGTAAAAATAAAAGGAAAATATGTACAGTCAATAAAGACCACTGATATAGCAAGGCATATTAAGTCGGGGCAAATAACGGGCGGCATGCTGCCGAAGGTCCTCTCCGCGAAAAAAGCCATACAGGCAGGGGTCAAGAAAGTGCATATTATCAACGGCAGGGTGGAGCACTCCCTGCTGCTCGAGATATTTACAAAAGAAGGAATCGGCACGGAAATAGTGAAATGAGAATAGAGAATAGAGGAAGGAAGAAAAAAAATGATAAAAGGACTTGATAACACAGTAAACGTATACGGCATGGAGCCGGTAAAAGGCAAAGGCGCCATACTTTTTGATAAAAGCGGCAAAAAATACATCGACATGCTCGCGGGAGTGGCGGTGAATGTCCTGGGCTACAACGACCCTGACATTAACAGGGCCGTGAAAAAGCAGGTGGACAGGTATATCCATATATCGCGTTTGTTTGCCAATGAACACCAGAACGAGCTTACAAAACTGATAATAAAAAATACATTCGGCAAACAGGTCTATTTTGTAAATTCCGGCGCAGAAGCAAACGAGGTCGCGATAAAGCTTGCCAGGAAGTGGGGGCTTTTAAATAAAAAAGGCGCGTACAAGATAATTACTTTTTACAACTCTTTTCACGGCAGGACAATAGCGACGCTTACGGCCACCGCGCAGGAAAAATTCCATAAGTACCTGAAACCTCTTTCTCCGGGATTTGTTTACGCGAAATTCAACGACATAAACGACGTCAAAAAGAAGATAGACCCAAAAACAGCGGCCATACTCATCGAGCCCATACAGGCAGAGGGCGGGGTTTACGCGGCTGACGCCGGGTTTTTAAAACAATTACGGCTGCTATGCGACAGGAAGAAGATCATGCTCATTTTTGACGAGGTACAGACAGGAATGGGCCGTACAGGGAGCCTTTACGCATACCAGGGCTATAAAGTCACGCCTGATGTAATGACCATAGGCAAGGGGCTTGGCGGCGGTTTCCCGCTGGCTGGAGCTGTGGTGTCGAAAAAATTTGCCGGTGTTTTTTCACTCGGCGACCACGGCACGACAATGGGCGGAAACCCTGTGGCATGCGTCGCGGGGAACATTGCCGTGAAAAAGGTGGCAAACCCTGCGTTCCTTAAAAAAGTCACTGAAAAAGGCAAATTTTTAATGGATGAACTCAAAAAAATTAAAACGGATAAAATAAAGGATGTCAGGGGCAGGGGCCTGCTTATAGGCCTGGAGCTTACGGTCCCGGCTGACGGAGTGGTGAAGGAAGCCATGAAAAAAGGCCTGCTTTTAAACAGCCCGAAACCAAACCTTATAAGGATTGTGCCGCCGCTTGTTATAAGCAAGGAAGAAATAAAAAGAGCGGTCAATATAATAGCCGGCATATTGAGATGACGTTTTAAAACAGGCAATTAACCGAATATAGAATAAAAACGGAGGATATTAAAATGTTAACCAAATTAAATAAAAAAGACCTGATTTCGGTAGAGGATCTGACAAGAGAAGAAATAGACACGATATTAAGCGTGTCTGAAATGATCAGGTCCAAGCATAAGAACAAGGAAATGTTTGTGCCGCTGCTGGGCAAGTCGCTTGCCATGATTTTCAGGAAGCCGTCGATGCGTACCAGGGTGTCTTTTGAAATAGGCATGTTCCAGCTGGGCGGAGCCGCCCTTTATATGGGGTCGGGCGAGATACAGCCGGGCAGCAGGGAATCGGTGGCGGATATCGCAAAAGTGATGTCGAGGTATGTGGACGGGATCATGATAAGGACTTTTGAACACAAGGAAGTTATAGACCTCGCGGAAAACGCGACCATACCCGTAATCAACGGGCTCACGGATTTTTCGCATCCCTGCCAGATAATCTCGGATCTTCTTGCGATCAAGGACAAGAAGAAGATATTAAAAGGCCTGACCATCGCATATGTAGGCGACGGCAACAACGTATGCAACTCATGGCTTTTTGCCGCTCCGAAGATGGAAATGAACCTGACGATAGCATCTCCGGAAAAATATATGCCGGATAAAAAGATTGCGGAAAAGTCAAAAGTTTTGGCGGACCAGAATAAGGTTAAGCTTGTAATCACGGATAACCCCGACGAGGCTGTTAAAAACGCAGACATTATTTATACCGACGTCTGGGCAAGCATGGGCATGGAGCAGGAAGCTGCAATCAGGAAAAAAGAATTTGAGAAATACCAGGTGAACATACAGCTTGTCAAAAAAGCAAAACCTGACTGCCTTGTCATGCACTGCCTGCCAGCACACAGGGGAGATGAAATCACCAACGAGGTCATGGACGGCCCGAATTCTATTGTATTTGACCAGGCTGAAAGCAGGCTGCATGCGCAAAAAGGCATAATGGCCCTGCTGATGAACAAATAATAAGCGTGAAGCGTGCGAAGTGCGACGTGAGACGTGAGACGGGAAATGTTAAGATAATTTAAAATCTTGGACAAGGCGTTTTAAATACCAAATGCCGGATCCCAAATACCAAATGGAGAGTATCATGGATAAAAATGTAAAAAAAGTAGTGCTTGCCTATTCGGGCGGGCTTGATACATCAATAATCGTGCCATGGCTCAAGGAAAACTACAAGTGCCGGGTTATTGCATGCGCGGTAGACGTGGGCCAGAAAGATGATTTCGACAAAGTTCAGGCAAAAGCACTCCGCAGCGGAGCAGACAGGGCCTATGTAGCGGACGTAAAAAAGGAATTTGTCACGGATTTTATCTTCCTGATGATAAAGTCAGGTGCCCTGTATGAGGACAAGTACCTCATGGGCACATCTATTGCGCGCCCGCTCATCGCAAAAGCCCAGGTCGAAATAGCAAAAAAAGAAAAGGCAGACGCTGTCTGCCACGGAGCCACAGGCAAAGGCAATGACCAGGTAAGGTTTGAGCTTACTTACAAGGCGCTCGCGCCTGACCTGAAGATAATAGCGCCTTGGCGCGAATGGGACATTAAATCCAGGACAGAGGAAATAGAATATGCCCAGGCACATAATATAGATGTGCCCGTGACCAAGGAAAAACCATATTCAGAGGACGACAATCTCCTGCACATCTCGCACGAGGGCGGCATTCTTGAGGATCCGGCAAATGAGCCGACAGAAGACATACTGAGCAAGATAAATACGGTCAAAAAAGCGCCTGATGAGCCTGCTTATGTCAGCATAAGTTTCAAAGAAGGCGTGGCATATGCGGTAAACGGAAGGAAACTAAAGCCCGTGGAGCTTATGGAGAAGCTGAATGAAATAGGGTCATTGCACGCAATAGGTTACACAGACATGGTCGAAAACAGGCTTGTCGGCATAAAGTCGCGCGGGGTATACGAGACGCCGGGCGGCACATTGCTGTTTGCCGCGCACAGGGAGCTGGAGGAGATAGTACTCGACCGCGAGACAAGGCACTATAAGCAGCAGGTTGCGCTTAAGTTCGGGGAGCTGGTTTACTACGGCATGTGGTATTCGCCGCTCCGCGAGGCGCTGTCTGCTTTCATCGACAAGACGCAGGAACTGGTAACCGGAGAGGTGAAGCTGAAACTATTCAAGGGAAATATTTTTCCTGCAGGCAAAAGCTCGCCTTACTCCATGTACAGCCAGGATTACGCTACCTTTGAAAAGGATAAGGTTTATTCGCAAAAGGACGCAGAGGGTTTCATTAACCTTTTCGGCCTGCAGATGAAAATTTACAACCAGGTAAAAAATAAAAAGAAAAAATAGGCGGTGCAGTATGCCTAAAGACAAAAAAGTCTGGCAGGGAAGGTTTAAAAAAGAGATGGACAAGGACGCGGACATTTTCAACGCTTCCGTTTCCTTTGACAAGAGACTGTTTAAATACGACGTGGCGGCAGGAGCGGCGCATGCAAAGACCCTGGCAAAAGCAGGGATTATACCCGCAAAAGAACTGGCACGCATACTTGCAGGGCTGAAAAAAGTATTAAAAAGCGGAGATAAAATCGATTTTTGCAAATACGAAGACGTTCATTCTGCGGTGGAAGGCGAGCTGGTAAAGGCCATAGGCGATCTGGGCAAGAAAATACATACGGCTAGGAGCAGGAACGACCTGGTAGCGACCGACACGAGGCTTTACCTGAAGGACGAGATAAAGGCTGTAAAAAAGAATTTAAAAGAAGTCCTGACGGCGGTTGTTGCGCTGGCAAAAACGAATATAAATACCTGGATGCCGTCATATACCCACATGCAGCACGCGCAGATAATATCCTGCGCCCAGTGGCTGATGAGCTATTTTTTCATGTTCAGCAGGGACTGTGAGACGCTAGGGTTTGCGGAGAAGAGGGCCGACTCAATGCCGCTGGGCTCAGGCGCGCTGGCCGGCGTGAACTACAAACTTGACAGGGCCTATACGGCAAAACTCCTGGGTTTTGCAAAACCCGCGGAAAACAGCATTGACGCAGTATCCGACAGGGACTTTTTGCTTGATTTCCTGTACTTCGCGTCGGTCTGCGCCACGCACCTGTCGCGGTTCTGCGAAGAGATAATCATTTACAACACGAGCGAGTTCGGGTTTATAGAGATTGACGACGCGTTTGCCACAGGGTCTTCCATAATGCCGCACAAAAAAAACCCCGATATAGCAGAGCTGATAAGGGGCAAGGCAGGCATACATTACGGCAACCTTATGGCCGCGCTTGCCATGCTCAAGGCCCTGCCGCTTGCATACAACAAGGACATGCAGGAAGATAAAAAAATATTATTCAAAAGCGTGGATGAGCTGAAAAGCTCCCTGCATATTTTCAGCAAACTGCTGGCGAACATAAAGGTTAAAAAAGAAAAAATGCTTGCGCAGGTAAAGGATTCCTTTATGTACGCGGTCGACGTGGCCGATTATTTGGTAGGCAAAGGCGTGCCTTTCAGGGAAGCGCATGAAATAACAGGCAATATAGTTTCCTACTGCCTCAAAGAAAAAAAGCAGCTTTCGGACATGTTCCTTTACGAGCTCCTGAAATTCTCGAAACTTTTCGAGAAGGACATTTACGGAGCGCTGGAACCGGAAGCCTCGCTCAACGCAAAAGGCACCACCGGTTCAACTTCGATAAAATCAATAAACAGCCAGCTAGCAAAAGCAGCGGTGCTTTTAAAAGGCATAAAATAACCGCAAATGAAGATGGAACATCATGCTGCAATAGCAGTGCCCGTAAGCCTGGGGATATTGTATTTCACGCATTCCTGGTTTTACTGCCTTATGAGCTTTGCGCTCGGCGTACTGATAGACTTTGACCATGTATTCGATTACATAAGGGAAGAGAAAAGGTTTGATATGAAGGACCTTTTTATAAAATCATACAAGGGCGATTTTATTAGGATATATCTTGTCTTTCACTGCCTTGAATACGTGCCCCTGGCATGGATAATAGGGGCGCTGATCCACAACTACACATTTTCCATAGTTTTTACAGTGTCTTACCTGTGCCATATGATAGCCGACCAGTTTGCAAACAATATCCGGCCGCTCGGGTATTTCTTTTTTTACAGGGCTTATGCGGGGTTTGACATGAAGAAAATATTTTACCCGCCGAAAAACGGGATTAACTATCACTGACATATACGCTTGATCAGGAGAGATATGAATAAATTCTACAAAATTATTATAATGCTTTTTTTAAACGGCATTTTTGCGCTTCTGGCCCAGACTGTTTTCTACAGGGAAATAATGAGCCAGGTTTACGCGAATGAGCTCATACTCGGGGCAATGCTGTCAGTATGGCTGTTTGCAGGGGCCTTTGCAGGCAGCTTTATTTTTGAGAAGTTCTTCAGGAAAAAAAATTATTCTTTCCTGAGGATGATATTTGCGATACTGCCCGTCGTGACGGCTTTTTTAACCCCTCTGCTTTTGATCCTTATAAGATATATAAAACTTTTATTTGGGATACAGCCGGAAATGCTGCTGAACATGTGGAGCGCAGTGCTGGTGATTATGGCGGCTGCATCGCCAATAAGCATAGTGCTGACTCTGGGCTTTTCCATAGCCGGAGAGATACTCCGCAGGGAAAATATAAAGAAACAGGCAAAGTTTATGTATATAGTAGAGGCTGCCGGCGCAATGATCGCAGGCATAATCTATACTTTGTTCCTGTCGGACAGGTGGGGCGATTTCCAGATAATTTACTGGGCCGGTGTCATCAACATTGCCGCGGTTTATATACTTTTTAAGGAAAAAGAAAACGAAGGCAGGGTGATAATTCCTGCGGCTGTTTTCGGGCTTTTGATTTATTTGGGTTTTATGGTATCGGGGTTTATGGCGAAAGCCGATGCCGACAGCCTGAAAGCGGGGTTTGCAAAATACGAAGTCATATATAACAAGGAGTGTCCCACCGCAAAGATTACCATCGGAAAGAGAAACGGCGTTTACTATGTTTTTGAAAACGGGATGCTGAATTATACAATCCCGGACATAAAGTATTCGGAAATAGCAGGGTGGGCCTGCCTTAGCCACGGTAAAAATACAAGTGTTTTAAACGTGAATGCCGGTTTTGCGGGCATGCTGGACGAGCTGTCAAAATATAAAAGCGTGGATTCAATAACCAATATAGAGTCTGACGAGTATGCCGGGGATGTGCTGCAAAAATATTTCGGGAGCGGCGTGAAATCATCGAAAAAAATACAGAATATTTTCGGGGACCCTGTATATTTTATGAAACTGAATCCGGCTGTAAAATACGACACCATAATCCTGAACCTGGGACTTCCAAACACGATAAACTCAAACAGGTTTTATACTTATGAATTTTTAAAAAACTTAAGCAATTCCTTAAACAAAAACGGAGATACAGTTTTTTATCTGCAGGCCGCGGAAAACTATATGAACCCGTCTCTTGCGTCGGCTGTGGCGGCAATTTACGGCGCGGCAGGCAGGGCATTTAAAAACATATTTTTAATTCCCGGCGATAACCTGATTTTTATCTGTTCGAACGATGATATTAAACCGGATGCAACGCAGATGCTTTTTAACATGAAAAAGGAAGGCGTTGTGGTGCCTGTGTTGAACAAGGTTTATATCGAAGACAAACTCAGCACAGCAAAACAATCTGCTTTAATGGATGCGGTAAAAAACCGGGGAAAAGACATAAACAGCATATTAAAACCCGCGGCCTACTATGCATACATTACAAACGACATTCTTATGTTCAGGCAGGGAGCAAACTCATTAAAGATAGCGCTTATACTTTTTGCCATGGTTTTTGCCATTGCGAATACTATAAGGCCAAAGCAGATAACAGCAAACCCGACGGCTTATTTGTCCATGCTGGCAGTAGGAACCGTGGCAATGACAGCCGAGCTTATACTGATATTCATGTTCCAGAGTTATTTCGGGTATATTTATAAATACATAGGCATGATATTCGCGTTTTTCATGCTTGGATGCATTGCCGGCGGTGCCATAGGGTACAAATTCGAAAGGGTTAAATTGCAGGCTGTGCTGGCAGCGTCGTTGATTTTAAATCTTATGATTGTCTGGTTCCTGGCGGTTTGCGCAAAGACCGGGAGCGCCGAGGCCGGCATCCTGATACTTCTTGTTATACTGTCGGGGATGGCGGCGGGACTGACATTCAACCTCGCGATAGACAACGCGGAAATCAGCATGCTTTACAGCATGGACCTTGCAGGCGGCGCGATAGCAGGGCTCTTATTCGGGATTGTTCTTTTGCCTTTGCTTGGCGCGGCAGGGACCATTGCTTTAAATGTGGTCATACTTGCCGCCATGCTGGTTTTTAACAGGTATTTTGGGAATAAGGCAGGTGCAGGAAAATGAAAAAAAATGAAAGCCAAAGAGAATTTTTAAAGCTTGTGGAAATAATGAGAAAATTAAGGGGCAAAAAAGGCTGCCCATGGGACAGGAAGCAGACGCACGAAAGCATAATGCCTTATTTGCTTGAGGAGACATACGAAGCAATAGAGGCTATAAATAAAAAAGACAATGCAAACCTAAAAGAGGAGCTGGGCGACATACTTTTGCAGGTAATATTCCACTCGCAGATAGCAAGCGAAAGGCATAATTTTACGATCGATGATGTGCTTGAGACAATAAACAGCAAGCTTATAACGAGGCACCCGCATGTGTTCGGCAACAAGAAAGGCCTGTCAAAGGACTGGCAGGTCAGGGATTTCTGGGAAAAGCACAAAAAAGAAATAAAAAAAAGGGATTCTGTGATAGACGGCGTTCCTGCGGCATTGCCGGCTCTTTTACGCGCGAGGCGGCTTGTGAGCAAGGCGCAGAGCACGGGGTTTAAGTGGCGGACCCAGGCGCAGATATTAAAAAAGATTGATGAGGAACTTGGTGAAGTCAGGCAGGCGCTGGAAAAAGGCAGGAAAAAGCATATGCAGGAGGAGATAGGCGACCTGCTTTTTGCCATAGTGTCGCTTGCGTATTTTCACGGGATAAATCCGGAAAACGCCCTGCAGGGCACAAATGACAAATTCATAAAAAGGTTTAAACTGATAGAAAAGGACTTATATAAGGGCATAAGCGAAAAGAAAATGCTTGAACTTTGGGATAAAAGCAAAGGCAATTAACGGCCGTTGTTTAATTAACTGAGAAAAGAGTGACAACATCAAAAAAATAGAATCGAAAGATCATATAACAAACCTTGAAACAGGGCGCGAGCTCCAACTTGAGATTTCATCGCTGGCTTACGGCGGGGACGGAATGGCACACTTCGGCGAATACCCTATTTATATTCCATACACACTTCCGGGAAGCATTGTCAATGCCGTGGTATCAGAGGTTAAAAACGGAATTGCAAAGGCAAGGGTAAAAAATGTCATTAAACAATCACCGTATTATGCGATACCCGAATGCCCCTATTTTGGCATTTGCGGTGGGTGCGACTGGATGAATATGCCTTACAAAGACCAGCTCGAGTACAAGGTGCGTATAGTGCGGGAAATGATAGAAAAAACAGCAGGAATAAAAAATCCGCCAATGTCAGCGCCTTTATCGTATGAAAATCCTTTGTATTACAGGAACAGGGCCGAGTACAGGCCGGTCCTGACGAAAAGAGGAGTGGAGCTCGGATTTTTCAAGGCGCGCAGCCATGAAATAGCAGGAGTTGACAGGTGCCTGCTTATGCATCCGCGCATAAATGAAATAGCCGGGATAATATGCAGGGCTTTAAACGAAAATACAAAAGGCCTCACAATATACAACCAGGACAAGCGCAGGGGTTATCTGCGGCATGTAACTGTCAGGGTAAATACGCAGTCCAAAGCGCTTGTGACTTTTGTTATCGCCGGGAAAGAAATAAAATCATTTATTGAAACTGCTGCGGAGAGGATAAAGGCGCAGTGCAATAGTATAAGCGGCATAGTTGTAAATTTCAACCTTGAAGACACGGCCAATGTGTACGGAGAAAGGGAAAAAGTCCTTTTCGGCAGGCCGTATCTTATAGAAAGCGCGGCAGGCGTGAATTTTAAGCTCGAAGCGCAGACGTTTTTCCAGGTAAACGCCTGCATGCTCGAAAAAATGGCAGGGTTTGTATATGAAAAGGCAGGAAAAAGCTCGTCAGTGCTTGACCTGTATGGCGGCGTAGGCGCACTGACACTGCCGTCAGCAGGCAAATTCAGGGAAATAACAATAGTGGAAGTTGAAAAGGAAAGTACCAGGATCCTGCACGATATCGCCAAACATAATAATATTAGTAACATAAAAATAATAAACTCAAGGGTTGAAGACGCGGCTGAAAGGCTGCTTGAAGAGGAAAAATTTGACGCGGTCGTCGTGGACCCGCCGCGTTCAGGCTTGAATCCCAGGGTAGTGAGCGCGTTTAAAAAATACCCGCCCGGAAAAATCATATATATTTCCTGCAACCCGGCAAGTTTTGCGAGGGATATGGCTCTGCTGAAAGGAATATATTTCCTGAATGAAGTTATACCTCTTGACCAGTTTGCGCAGACTTATCATGTGGAATTGATGACGGAGATGACAAAAAGGTAATAAAAATGGCGGAGAGAGAGGGATTCGACTACTTCGCCGCTACTTCGCGGCTGCGTAGTCTCTCCTCGCGCTGCTGACGCTCTTTACTACTCGCTTTTCATCCGCAGGATGCGCAGCGCTTGTTTCGAATCCCTTTTTATATAATAAAAATGGCGGAGAGAGAGGGATTCGACTACTTCGCCGCTATTTCGCGGCTGCGTAGTCTCTCCTCGCACTGCTGACGCTCGTTACTACTCGCTTTTCATCCACAGGATGCGCAACGCTCGTTTCGAATCCCTTTCTATATAATAAAAATGGCGGAGAGAGAGGGATTCGAACCCTCGGACCCAGTTGCCCGGATCAACTGCTTAGCAGGCAGCTGCCATCGTCCACTCGGCCATCTCTCCGCAGGAAGATATATATTATTTCGCTCTGGAATATTTCAATATTTTTAATCATCACCTTCGGTGATGGGGATTCGACTACTCCGCCCGCTGGAAGCGTGCTGCGTAGTCTCGCCTCGGCTCACTTACGCAAGGCATTAATGATTATACGCCTTGCTTTTCCTCGCTAATCACTCGGCGTGAGCCTCGCCTTCGGCCTCTGGCCGAAGCCCTCGGACCAGAACCCGGATCAACTGCTTAGCAGGCAGCTGCCATCGTCCACTCGGCCATCTCTCCGCAGGAAGATATATATTTGATTACTCTGTATTATTTCGAAGATAATTTTAAAATCTGATATTAGGGCGAGGGACTCGGCTGCTATGCTCGCTATCCGCTCGCTGCGCAGGCCTCCCTCACTCGCTTACGCTCGGCTCCTGCCTCGCTTTTCCTCGCTAATCACTCGGCGCTCGTTCGCTTCGAGTCCCGATTTAGCTATTTACAATGAACGAAAATTTCATCAATAGGTTTTATTAACAGTGGCGGAGGGCGAGGGACTCGAACCCCCAAGGGCTTGCGCCCATCTGATTTCAAGTCAGACGCCTTACCAATTAGGACTAGCCCTCCATGTCGATTTAGAATTTGGGATTTGGAATTTTAATCCAAAATCTGCAATCTAAAATGCCTTACTCGTCCCAGCCTACAAGGATTCCGACAGCCACAAGTATATAGCCGCCGATTATAAGGATTGGCGATACTGCGCCTGCCCAGTTGGACGCGTCTGCATTTACCTTGGTCAGGATATAATATCCCAGGACCAATATAGCTATAGCCACACCTATTACGTAAAGGCCGTTCCTGTTCTTGCCTGCAGCAGCCGTTTTCGGCTGGTTTTCTATCGGTTTATTTTCTTCCATGAAAACCTCCTTGGTATTTCAAAAATCTGAAATGAAATGATACTATTTTTTCTTTATTTTGTCAATTCCGCCCATGTATGGCCTTAGTGCTTCCGGCACTATGACTTCCATGTTCTCTGTCTGGTATACCTCAAGTATTGCAGGCAGGAGCCTTGACGTCGCAAGGCCCGAGCCGTTTAAAGTGTGCACAAGCCTGACTTTATTTTCCCTGTCCTTAAACCTGGTCTTAAGCCGGCGGGCCTGAAAATCCTCAAAATTTGAACACGAGGACACTTCCCAGTACCTGTCACCGCCCGGGTGCCACACCTCTATATCATACGTCTTTGCAGAAGCAAAGCTCATATCACCTGAAGAAAGGACTACGATCCTGTAGTGAAGGCCGAGTTTTTCAAGTATGGAGCACGCGTCTTTTAAAAGCTTTTCATGCTCATCATAGGATGTATCGGGATGGACCAGCTTCACCAGCTCGACCTTATTAAACTGGTGCAGCCTTACAATGCCTTTCATGTCCTTGCCGTAAGAGCCTGCTTCCTTCCTGAAGCAGGGTGTATAAGCCGTATAATATATAGGAAGGTCTTTCTCCAGTAATATTTCATCCTTGTGAATGCTTGTGACAGGCACCTCTGCCGTAGGGATAAGAAAGTAATCCGGATCGACAACCTTGAACATATCAGGCTCAAGCTTGGGCAGCTGCGCCGTACCGAACATAGAGTCCCTGTTTGCAAGTATAGGCGGCATAACCTCGGTATAGCCGTGCTCCCCGGCATGGACATCCAGCATGAAGTTTATTAATGCGCGTTCCATGCGCGCTCCTGCGCCTTTATAAAGTGTAAACCTTGCGCCTGTTATTTTTGCCGCCCGGACAGAGTCTATAATGTCCAGGTATTCCGCTATATCCCAGTGCGGCTTTGGCTTAAAGCCAAATGCCGGTTTTTCGCCCCAGCGGGATACTTCCACGTTAAATGTCTCATCCTTGCCGGCAGGCACACTGGAGTGGGGGATATTCGGGATCCATGACATTTTTTTAGTCAATTCCTCGTCTGCCTTTGCCAGTTCTTCGTCAAGCGACTTGATTTTCTCCGTGACCGACTTCATGGATGCTATTATTTCAGATGCATCCTTGCCTTCTTTTTTCATTTTGGCTATTTCGCCTGATACCTTGTTGTTTTCAGCCTTTAATTTCTCGACTTCCTGCAGTATGGCGCGCCTTTTTTTGTCTATTTCCAAAGAATCATCCACAAGCTTTGTATCAGCGCCTTTTTTGGCAATGCCTTCCCTGATTTTGTCGGGGGTTTCCCTTAAAACCTTGATATCGTGCATTTTTTCTCCTGATTGATATTGTTACGATTTGAACCTAGTAAGTGTGTATTATAAAGTAATGGTGTAATTTTTCAAGCTATTTATGAGTATTTCCTTATTTGACAATTCTTAAATATGCCTATATAATCAGATTAAAATATGAATAAAAAAGACGGAAATACGAAGAATATGAACTTAAAACTTGATGATATTGTTGTAAGGTGCCCGCTGCTTGGCGGCGAGGTAACATACAAATACTGCAGAACAATCGACAAAAAGGGATGCCCTTCGATGCCGATGTGTTTTAAAGATAAGATACAGGATAAGGTAAAAGGGCAAGAGAGGAGAAAATAATATGGCTCTTATGGAAATCAATATGCTTCCCCTGGGCACTAAAACAGCCGGGGTGAGCAAGTATCAGGCAACTGCGATAAAGATGCTCGATGACATGGGCCTTAAGTATGAAGTGTGCCCGATGGGCACGGTTGTGGAAGCAGATACAGCTACGCTTCTGGACGTGGCAAGGCACATGCACGAGGCAATGTTTGCAGATGATGTGAAAAGGGTAATAACGACCATTAAAATCGACGACAGGAAAGATATAATCAGCTCCATGGAACGAAGCGTGAAGACCGTCAAAGAGAAAGTTAAATATAAAAAGTAAAAAGAGTTAACTTGCAATTGCCCGAGGAGTCTTTAATAAAATGAAAAAAATACTTTTACTGGTTGGAATAATACTTATTTTTGCTTTAAATGTATTATGCGATGAAAATATAATAAACGATGGAATGACAGTTAATAAAGAAAACAATCCTATTAGGGGAAATCTTATTATTGACATAGGACCGACCATACCGCTTGAACAAAATGCCTATAATCTTTTATGGGGAACCGATGTTTGTTTTAAAGCAACATTTAGTAATTTATTTTCAATAATGTTTGGCGGAAAGTTATATTTTGGCAATGCAAAAGCGGCGACAAGCGTTGAAAATGGGACTAAATATCTTTTTGGCATACAAAAAGACAAAAGTTATCTTTCGGAAAGCAGCATTTACCAGGGATTCAGCGATGTAGGTGTAACATATTATTATATCGGTTGTTATTTTGGAGGAGGATTTAATTTTTCAGTTTGGGAAAGAAATTTAAGCGTATCATTAAAATTAGGATTTGGAGGAGATAATGAAGATTTTTCTGGTAAATTAATCGGTCAAAATGACATTGAATCACTTGGAAATTATAACGAATTACTTATTCCGATAGATCTTGAGTTTATGGCAGAGGCATTTAAGGTCTGGGACAAAAGAATATACTTAACTCTTGATTACAGTTTAATATTGGGATTTGAATTTAATGCAAGTGAGTTAATTAGAATTGGATTGGGAATGGAGATTTAAATGAATAAAAAAATATCGCTTTTTTTCTTTCTAACAATATTAACATTATTTTTTTGTTGCAGTAATTATAAAACAAAACAATACACCTCACAAACAACAGGTATTGGCATAAAAAATGATAATACTGTGATAGTACGGGTTGGCTATTATTTATTCGATAGAGTCCCAGGAAATTTCGGACCGAACGATAACGAAGAAGATTATAGCGTCTATTTATTGGAAAAAAATATTGGTCAAAATAATTTAACAGTAAAAGGGGGGGATAATATAGCCGGAGATAAAGAAATAGTGTGCCATAATAATGTGATTGGTGTAGGTGGTTCGGTTCAACTAAGCGGCGGTTATAATGGAGTATTATTGCTTAGCGGGGATAATTATCAGATATTAAAAACTGTAAACCTTAGCCTTGGAAGTTTTCATGATTTTACAAATGATTTAAATAAAATTTTATTTAATAATATGGAATACGATATTACAACTACTACTTCAACACCCATACTGCCACCTTACCCTGTTCTTGATGCTAAATATTGTCCTACCAATAATGCGTTAATCGCATATGTCGGAGAAACTTTTACTGCAGGGAATATGCAGGGGGATTTATACACAATTAACAACGATGGCACAAATATGACTGATATTTTGTCCGGATATAATATTAATAATATTTACTGGAATCCAAATGGAAACACTATAGTGTTCATTAATAATACAGGAATATGGAACGTAAATAAGGATGGAACCGGCTTAAGTGAAATAATGGCCTACTCGCTGCCGCAGGGATATAAATATTTTGCTTTATATTATGATTTGCTCGCTTATGTAGATGTAAATGATGTAGTGCAAACAATTAAATTTTAGTTTATTAGTATAGGAGAAAATAACATGTACATATTCGGACCTGTACCGTCGCGCAGGCTTGGGTTATCGCTTGGAATCGACCTGCTTGCCGGAAAATCCTGCAACCTGAACTGCATCTATTGCGAGCTGGGCAGGAGTTTTAAGCTTGTCAGCAAGCGCGGGGTGTTCGTCAAAACTGCGGATGTGATCGCGGAAATAAAAGAATTTTTCGACAAAGGTGGAAACACCGACTATGTGACAATATCAGGCTCGGGTGAGCCGACGCTGGCACTGAACCTCGGCGAGGTCATATCTGAAATCAAAAAAATCACGGATAAAAAAATAGCCGTCATCACAAACGGAGTGCTGCTCTCGGATAAAAACGTTAGAAAAGATTTGATGGCTGCAGATGTTGTGCTGCCGTCGCTTGACGCTGTAACAAAAGAAACTTTTATTAAAATAAACAGGCCGCATAAAAGTATAACTGCAGAAAAGGTTGTGAAAGGGCTGAAGGATTTTGCGAAAGAATACAAAGGCGAAATCTGGCTTGAGATAATGGTGGTAAAAGGGTTTAACGACAACGAAAAAGAAATTCTGGCGATTAAAAAAGTCATTGACTCCATACCCCGGATAAAAAGCATACAACTGAATACGGTTGTACGTTCCCGTGCTGAAGAATCAGCAGAGCCGGTTGACGCCGTAAAGCTGGAAGCGCTTAGGGCCGTGCTAGGGCCGAAAGCAGAGGTAATAGGAAATTATAAAGGGGATAAACTCAAGACCATAGATAATATAGAAGACGCGATGTTCGACGCCATACTCCGCAGACCAATGACAATCGAGGATTTCGTGCAGTCGCTGAATATTCAGAAGAAAGACATAGAAAAACACATTAAAAACCTTGTTGGGCACGGGAAAATTATCAAAGAAGTCTTTGGGGACAAGGAATTTTATAAATCTACCGGTAAACAATTATGAAAACCGCAGTTGACTGCATGCCGTGCTTTATAGCGCAGGCGCTGAAAGCAGGGAGGATAGCTACAAATAAAAAGGATTTGCATAAGAAAATTCTTGTCGAAGTTGCGCGCAGCATGATAGTGCACGACATGGACGTGCCCCCTCCTGTAATGGGAAAACGGGTGCAGGATATAGTAAAAAAAATATCAGGGCAGAAAGACCCGTACAAAAACCTGAAAAAAGCCTATAACAATTTCGCGTTGAAGCTGTATCCTGAAGTAAAAGCCAGGGTGAAAAAATCAAAGGACAGGCTGCTTGCGGCAGTCAGGGCAGCGATAGCCGGCAACATAATAGATTTCGGGGTTAACGGCCATTTTGATATGAAAAAAGAACTCAATGAAGCTTTTGCGGCAAAGTCCGCTGTATTTGACACTGCGGAATTCAAGCAGGCAGTAAAAAAAGCAAAAAATATCCTGTATCTTGCTGATAACGCAGGAGAGACCGTATTTGACAGGGTGCTGATAGAGGAAATAAGGGCGGTGAATAACTGCAATATCGTATACGCGGTGAAAGAAAAACCTGTGATAAACGACGCCATGCTGGAAGACGCGAAATTTTCCGGCCTGGATAAATGCGCAAAAATAATATCCTCTGGGTCGGCTTTGCCGGGCATAATGCCGGGCAAAGGCACAAAACAGTTCCTGAAATTATATAAAAACGCGGACGTTATCATAAGCAAGGGACAAGGCAATTACGAGCTTTTGCGCGAGGAAAAAAAACCGATATTTTTTCTTTTGAAAGTAAAATGCGACGTGATATCCGAAGATTTGAGTCTTCCAATGGGCAACATAGTTTTAAAATACGCACTTAAATCAAAATAATGGAGGTGTAAAATGAAGAAAATAATCTTGGTTATGGCCGTGGTTTTTATTGCCTGCAATATTTCTGCGGCTGAAAAAAAGTTGAAAATAGTAGTAAGCATAATACCGCTATATAATATAACAAAAGCCATTGTCGGCGACGATGCTGACATTACAGTGATGGTGCCGCCCGGCGCAAGCGTGCATACTTTTGAGCCGAAGCCTTCACAGGTAAAAGACCTTGCAAACGCGGATATCTTTATCGAAATAGGGGCTGGGCTTGAGTTCTGGGACGAAAAAATGCTCAAGGCGGCAGGCAACAAGAAACTTAAAATTATCCGCTGCACAGACGGAGTAAAGCTTATGCAGGAAGAAGGTTCGGAAAAGGAAGAGCATCCTGAAACCGGAAACCCGCATATATGGCTGGATCCAATACTTGTGAAAGACATTGCGGTAAAAATATATGACGCGGTCGCACCGGCCAGCAAGATAGATGACCCTTTTTATATTAAGTATGCGGCTTTTGATATGCAACTTGACGCGATTGACAAGTACATCAGGGACGAAGTGTCAAAATTCAAAATAAAAAATGTTGTTTCTTTTCACCCGGCATGGGCATATTTTGAAAAAAGATACGGGTTAAAGGAAGTCGGCGTCATTGAGGCAACTCCGGGCAAGGAGCCTACACCCAAGGAACTGGGAAACATCATAAACCAGATAAAAAAATACAATATAAAGGCAATTTTTGCAGAACCGCAGCTGCCAAGAAAAGCAGCGGACATAATAGCGAAAGAAGCAGGTGTAACCGTGCTTATACTTGACCCTCTCGGCAATACAGGCGATACATACGCCGGTTTCATGAAAAAAGACGTGGACGCCATGAAGGAAGCCTTGAAGTGAATGAAAAAATAATAATATTCAGGAACGTTAATGCCGGGTATAACGGCAAGGACGTTATAGAGGACGTTAATTTCGAGATAGAAAAAAACGACTTCCTGGGAATAATAGGGCCAAACGGCGGGGGTAAGACAACTCTTTTAAGGCTTATCGCCGGAGTCATGAAGCCGACAAAAGGAGAGGTGCTTGTATTCGGCAAGGCTCCGTGGAATTTTTCAAAAGAAGACAGGCACAGGATAGGATACGTGAGGCAGGAAACATTCATCGATACCAGCTTCCCTGTAAGCGTACTTGAGACCGTACTAATGGGGTTATACGCATCCATAGGGCCCGGCAAAAAGATAGCAAAGGAACACAAACAAAAAGCAATCGAAGCTCTTGAAAAGACAGGCATGTCAGGCTACGCGTCCACTCACATTGGAGCGCTGTCCGGAGGACAAAAGCAGAGGGTTTTTATAGCGCGCAGCCTTGTGAACAACCCCGAGTTACTGATTCTTGACGAGCCTACGACAGGCGTGGACGCAAAAAACCAGGAAGCTTTTTACAAACTACTTAATGACCTTAAAATCGGCCTGAACCTGACTATAATAATGGTTTCGCACGATATAAACATGATAGCAAAGGAAATTAACAAGGTATCGTGCGTAAACAGGAAAATACACGTACACGGCGAGCCGGAAGGCATACTTTCAGACGAGAAGACATGCGAGATTTGCGGGATAGACCCGAAGTATGTGTTTGACATAAAAAGGCATGCGGGATACGGGGAACACAAACATGAATAAAGACAATTTGGAATTTGGAATTTGGAATTTGGAATGTAAAAGAATCGCAGGGATTTTACATGGTTGAAATATTACATTACGGGTTCGTACAGAGGGCGCTTTTAGCGGGTGTTGTGTCAGGAACCCTGCTTGCGGTTATTGGCGTTTATGTTGTACTGAAAAAAATGTCTTTTATAGGCGACGGCATAGCGCACTCGGCATTCGGCGGAGTCGCGCTCGGGCTTTTGCTCGGCGCAAACACCACTCTTGCTGCCATTGTCTTTGCATGGGCCGTGGCAATGATGATAGGCGTGTCAAAAAAAGCGTCAAAGACATCAGAGGACGCGCTAATAGGAATATTTTTTGCGTTTACCATGGCGCTTGGCGTAATCTTTATCGGCTTTAACAAGAACTACAACGCCGATGTATTCGGATATCTGTTCGGGGACATACTTGCGGTGAGCGAAAGCGACGTTATAACCATAATAAGCATAAGCGTTGTTGTGCTCGCGGCAATATATATTTTTTTCAAGGAACTTTTGTTTTTTTCCTTTGACGAGGAAGGTGCGAGGATTTCAGGAATAAATACTGATTTCATTTATTTCATGCTTCTTACGCTGATCTCGGTTACAATAGTCGCGTCCATCAAGATAGTCGGCATAATACTTGCGGTGGCGTTCCTTATAATACCTGTTTCGTCGGCGCTTCTTATGACAAACGACTTTAAAAAATTACTTGTTTTATCCGTCATAATAAGTATAATTTCTACAATTGCAGGGTTTATTTTTTCGTATGTTTTTAACCTTGCGTCAGGCGCTACGATAGTTGTCACGGCGACCTTGATTTTCGGAGCGCTGACAGTGGTGAACAGGATATTCAGGAAATAAGTTTGCTTTAACTAACTGTAGATTTAGAGTGAACGGGTTTTATAAACCCCCTCTGGCTCCCCCTTGTTAAGGGGGAGAAATTCAGTTTCCCCCTTTAATAAAGGGGGATTACAGGGGGTTTTATTCCAGGCAGGAGGCGATACAATGTTTCTGGGATTCACAGGACCGAATGCGGCAGGAAAAGGCGAGGCAGTAAAGTATCTTGTTGAAAAACAGAAATTTATTGCTTTTTCGCTTTCCGATATTATCAGGGACGAGGCGAAAAAAAGAGGGCTTGAGCCTACCAGGGACAACCTTATTGCCATAGGAAACGAGCTCAGGGAAAAAGAAGGACCGCAGGTACTTGCAAAAAGGACGGTCGCGAAAATAAAAAATTCGCCCCAGGCAGCAGTGGACAGCATAAGGAACCCTTTTGAAATAGACGAGCTTCGCGCAAACCTGAAAAATTTTAAATTAATAGGCGTTACTGCGGACATCAAAGTGCGGTTTGAGCGCGCGAAGAAAAGGGGCAGGATAGGCGACGGCGAGACCCTTGAGGAATTTAAGAAAAAAGAAGAAAAAGAAAACACCGGGAATGAAACGGCACAGCAGCTCACCAAATGCTTTGAAAAATCCGACTACAAGATAGAAAACAACGGTACGCCCGGGGAACTTTTTGCGAAAATAGACGCAATACTGGCCGAGTTAAATTATAAGCCGTATACAAGGCCGAGCTGGGACGAATATTTTATGAAGATGGCCTTCCTGGTTGCGGAGAGATCCACATGTCTCAGGCACCATGTAGGCGCAGTAATAGTAAAAAGCAATCATTTAATAAGTTCCGGCTACAACGGAGCAGCATCCGGGATAAAGGACTGCATTGAACTGGGCTGTTTACGCGACCAGCTTGGTATAGCATCGGGCACAAGGCATGAGATATGCAGGGCCGTGCACGCAGAACAAAATGCAATAATACAGGCGGCGCTCCACGGGACAAGCACAGAGGGCGCCACGATATACTGCACGCATTCACCATGCGTTATATGCGCAAAGATGGCTGTAAACGCAAAGATAAAAAGGTTTGTAACCTGCAGCTACTACCCTGATAAGTCGTATGAGGACCTGTTCAGGGAAGCAGGCGTAAAATTTGAAGTCATTAAAAGGCCTGAAATGAAAATAGAGGTGCTTGATTAAATGAAAAGGCTAATTCTGGTTTTATGCGGAGTTTTATTATTCGGCATCGCATCAAACGCAAAAGATTTTTCATTCCTGAAAAAATATTTTGAAAACAGCAAGGATAAGTATATAATATATATAAAAAAGGGCGACAAGAAGCTTTACCTTGTGGACAGCGATTTAAAAGGGGTAATGGAATGCAGGGTTGCAACTGGCACTGAAAACGGGAAAAAAGTGTGCGAGAACGACAACAGGACGCCTGAAGGGGTATATAAGATAACCCAGATATGGCAGTATGACGAGCCTGAAAGCCTGGTGGACATGGCCAATGAACTGAAAAGCATGGATAAAAGCTCGAAAAAATATGCAGCAAAGAAAAAGATGTATGACATGTTTTATAAAGAGTACACGGATGGAAAGGCAAGCCTTGAAACAATGAACAGCGTGCTTTTGCGCGCGGTGGACGGGCATAAAAAATGGGGTACTAACCAGGACCTCGGGAAAAACGCATACGGGCCGGTCTTTATAAGAATAAATTATCCCAACGCGGATGACAGGAAAAATTTTGAGAATGAAAAGAAAAACAAGAAAAGCTGCGGCAAACCGGGCTCGTCGATAGGAATACACGGGACAAACGACGAAAACGCGCTTGGCCATAACGCCACTACGGGCTGTATCAGACTGAAAAACAGCGATGTGACGGAGCTGTCCAAATATGCAAAAAAAGGAATGGCAGTTATAATAGAAAATTAAGAGGAATTTTTATTCCGAACACCGTCTAAATTTTAAGAAAACCAGGGAAAAACAAAACAAATAATTTTTTACAGGAGGTAAATAAGCATGAGCAAAAATGTAAAACTGTCTGAAAAGGACAGGGAAAAATCTGAAAAACTAAACGAAGTTTTCAAGGAAGTGGAGAAAGTAATAGTCGGGCAGAAAAGCATGGTAAAGGCGCTTGCCATGGGGCTGTTGTGCCGGGGACACGTGCTTTTGGAAGGAGTGCCGGGACTTGCAAAGACCATGAGCGTGAAGACCCTGGCGCAGACAATACAGGCGAAATTTTCCAGGATACAGTTCACGCCTGATCTATTGCCGGCTGATTTGACAGGCACGAGGATTTACAACGCAAGGACAGGCGAGTTTACAATATCGCTTGGGCCGATATTCGCAAACATTGTGCTTGCCGACGAGATAAACAGGGCGCCCGCAAAAGTGCAGTCGGCCCTGCTGGAAGCCATGCAGGAAAAACAGGTGACTGTCGGGGAAAAGACATTTAAGCTGGAAGAGCCTTTTATAGTGCTTGCGACGCAAAATCCCATAGAGACAGAAGGCACCTATGCCCTGCCTGAAGCGCAGGTGGACAGGTTCCTGATGAAGACCGTGATCGATTACCCTGACAAAGAACAGGAAATGGAAATAGTCGACAGGATGACCACGGGTGAGGAAATAAAAATCGATGAGATCTTAAAACCCAAGGATATTATTGATATGCGGAAAATAGTGGACTCAATTTACGTCGAAAAGGAGATCAAGCAGTATGTAATTGACCTGGTTTTTGCCACAAGGAAGCCGCAGGACTACAAGCTCGACCTGGGCCATATAATAGAATACGGATGCTCTCCAAGGGCGTCCATCAACCTTATACTCGCTGCAAAGGCAAACGCGTTTATAAACGGAAACGGATATGCCTCGCCTGACGACGTAAAGGAAGTGATATTCGATGTATTGAGGCACAGGGTGATTTTGTCATATGAGGCAGAAGCAGAGGAAATAACGTCGGATGACGTTATAAAACAGATAGTGAACAAGGTGAAAGTGCCATAAACATTTTTAATAAAAATCAAAGCGATAAATCCAAGCCAATGAACCAAACCATGATATCAAAAGACATCCTGAAAAAAATTAAAAGGATAGAAATAACAACCCGCAACCTTGTGGATACCGTGCTGCAGGGGGAGTATCTGTCGTCATTCAAGGGCCGGGGTATAGAATTCACCGAAGTGCGTGAATACGCCGAAGGCGATGATGTAAGAGCCATTGACTGGAACGTGACTGCCCGCATGAATACTCCGTATATCAAAACCTTCATCGAAGAACGCGAGCTACAGGTTGTTTTTGCCGCTGACATGAGCGGGTCCCTTGATTTCGGGTCAAAGGAAAACCTGAAGAGGGAGCTTATGTTTGAATTTGTAGCCGCGCTCGGGTTTACCGCAAATATAAACAACGACAGGGTCGGGTTTATGGGGTTTTCAACCGGCGTGGAAAAATACGTCGCGGCCAAAAAGGGAAAAAAACATGTATTAAGGATATTAAGGGAAATTCTTTACCATAAGCTTAAAGACAGTAAAACCGACATCAGTGATGCGCTTTTATACCTGAGCCATATACTGAAAAAAAGAAGTACGGTTTTCGTCATATCCGACTTTTACGACAGCAAAAATTTTTACAACGCGCTGAAAGTGTTGAAACACCATAACGATGTGATAGCAGTAATGCTGCGGGACCGACGCGATGCAGAAATACCGTCAATGGGGCTTATTCCTTTTTTTGACCCTGAGACCGGCGAAACAGTGTGGGTGGACACCTCGGACAAAAAAGCCATGGAAAAATTCAGGAAAGACTCGAAAAGGACGGACGATACGCTCCTGAAGACTTTTAAATCGCTGGGAATCGACGCCATAACGATTTACTGCGGGGAGCCGTTCATAAACAATCTTGTAACATTTTTCAAAATGAGGGAAAGGCGGAGGGCAGCAAGATGAGATTTGCAAATGAAAAACTCCTGCCATTTTTACTTATTGCGGTTTTTATTTATGTTGTTTTTATATTGCTGCGGGATTTAAAGTACAAAAAACTGGCATTCTCAAATGTAAACTCCCTGAACAAAACAAAAAGCAAAACCGGGAACCTGCTTGTTTTCCTGCCCGATGTTCTCAAGACAGCCGGGATTATTCTTTTAATAATAGCAACACTGAGGCCGCAGGATGTAAAAAAAGAAACCCAGGAAAACATAAAAGGAATAGACATAATACTTGCGCTTGATTTGTCAGGCAGTATGCAGGCACAGGACCTGAAGCCAAACAGGATCGAGGCTGCGAAAAAAGTGGCGGAAGATTTTGTAAACGGCCTTACAACCGACAGGGTAGGACTTGTGGTATTCGCAGGCTACAGCTTTACCCAGTGCCCATTGACTGCTGACTACGAAATAGTGAAAAATTTTATCAGCCAGCTTGATTTAAGGACGGTTCCCATAGACGGCACTGCGATGGGAGACGGTATAATGACCGCTGTAAACCGCCTTGTGGACTCAAAAGGCTCAAAAGTAATTATACTTGCAACCGACGGTGTGAATAACAGGGGCATGAACCCCATTGAAGCGGCAAAAGTCGCCGGCTATAAAGGGATAAAGATATACACTATAGGAATGGGGCAAAAAGGCGGGGCTCCTATGATACTGACCGACCAGTTTGGCAGGCAGGTGCAGCAATACGACCAGTTTGGCAGGCCAGCCAGGTGGGAAGAGCCTGATGAAAAGACTTTAAAAGCAATCGCAGACCTGACAGGCGGACAATATTTCAGGGCAACAAATGAAGCAGCATTGAAACAGATTTACGATGATATTGGCAGCATGGAAAAGCAGGATATTACCGTTAAAACATACAACAAGTATACTGACAAGTTCGAGCTCTTTTTGTGGATGGGATTCCTGCTGCTGGCAGCTGCCTTGCTTATTGAAATTTTTAAATACACAAGGGTCATAGCATGAATTTCGGCAACGACGGGCTTTTAAAATTATTTATAATAGCAATCCCGCTGTTTGCGTATTTTTTTTATAAAATTTTCAGGATAATTTCCAATTACAACAGCTTTATGGACGCAAAGACGAGGGGAAAACTGCTTTTTTCCGTATCGTGGACAAGTGCAATAATAAAATACTCCTGCTATTTTGCAGCTTTTATTTTTTTTATAATAGCGCTCGCAAGGCCGTACGGCGCGCCGATTAAAAGCGACGAGGAATATAAAGGGGTCGATATCATGGTGCTGCTCGACACGTCGGAGAGCATGACGGCAATAGACGTAAAGCCGAACAGGATGGGAGTTGTCAAACAGGGGCTGAAGGATTTCCTGAACCTTTTGTCGGGCGACAGGATAGGCATCATAGTATTTGAGAAGGATACTTTCGTGCAATGCCCGCTTACCAATGATTATGAGACCGTGGACATGATACTCGATAATATTTACCCTGGCATGCTGCCTGTGGAGGGCACTGCAATAGGCGACGCAATTAAGGAAGGAATACAGCGGCTGATAGAAAAAGGCGAGAAATCAAGGGTGATCATTCTTGTTACTGACGGTGAAAACCTGTCAGGCATGCCGCCGATAGACGCGGCAAGGCTCGCGCAAAAAGAGGGAATACCGGTTTATACTGTCGGGGCAGGCACCCAGCAGGGAGGCCCGATGCCTGAGGGACAGGACGCATGGGGGCGGGAGTACTATAAGACTTATAACGGGCAGGTTGCAATCACAAGGATGGACGACTCTGAACTCAAGCAGGTAGCAGGCATAACGGGCGGGAAATATTACAGCGCCACGGACCCGAACGCTTTCCGCAATATAATGAACGATATCAGCGGCATGCAAAAAAACGACACCAAAATAAAATCCCATACAAAATACGAGGAAAATTATTACATATACCTTTTTATAGGCATAATACTTTTTATAACAGGCAATATACTTCCGGTCAGAAAGAGAACATGATTGACCTTAAAGTTTTTGTGTGATTAAATCAATACTATTGAATAAATTCCAAACTTTTTATAAAGAAGGAAAAAAGAATAAAGGTGTCAGATTGATCTTAAAACATATATAGTAGTCGTGAAAAAAAATGAAAAAGATGGTGGAACAACTATGACGATAATTAATTATGACCCTAAGAATGGGCCAACAGCCGCCGGTGAAGGACAAAATGGCAAATAGACGTTATGCATATTACGGAGTAAAAATAAAAAAAATCGCGTTTATTGTTATAACAATACTTTTCTGTCTAACTATTAAAATTTCAGGATGCGATTACAAAACTTTAATAGATAAAATTAGCAATTATTACGTATATAGCACAGATACAGTAAAAGATATAAATGATACATATAATAATTTTACAGGTGCGGAAAAAGAATGCTTTGTAAAGTATTTGCTTGATAAAAGTCAAAAAAAAGATTTTGATTCAATTTATAATTGTGAAAATATTATTGTTTTTTTTGCCTTTGTGAAAGATAGGAAATTAGTTCCTGTAATTAAGAAGATATATTCAACGCCGATAGATAATGTTTTAAAAGCTGCCTGTGAAATATATTTTAGTGTTATGGGAATTAATAAAGATTATTATTTAAATAAATATATAGAGAGGCTTAGAAAAAGTAAAGCCGGGGAAAAAGGAGAGCCGATTATTTATGCGGCGGCACCTATCAAAAGCAAAAAAGTGGCAAGAGAACTTCTTAAAAAAAATGCTAACTGGGATTTTGCTGAGGATTCATTTGAGTTCTGGCTGGGTATAATGACGTGGGTTGAAAGAGATGACGGATGGTGGGATGCGAAAAATAGTGAAGATTTTACAATTAAAAAATTCAAAGAATATAATATTAAATACAGGGAACTAAATAATAAGAAAGAAAAAAAAGGAGAAGAAAAGAAATGAAACAGTTTGGGTTATTATGAGCAACATAATACTAAAGTTCCAGAAAAATGAGATTACAGAATACCATGTTTACAAGAACCTTGCAAAAGCAATAAAGGACAAAAACAAAATTGTCCTTGAAAAAATCGCGAATGACGAACTGAAGCATTATAATTTTTTTAAAAAACATTCAGGGGTTGATGTAAAACCGGGCAGGATAAAGGTATTTTTCCTTTTTACCATGGGGAAAATATTCGGTATTACTTTTGCGTCCAAGTTCATGGAAAGAGGCGAGGAAAAAGCGCAGGGTGCCTATGCCGAACTCAAGAAAACCATAAAAAACATTGACGCTGTGATTAAAGACGAGAACAGGCATGAAAAAGCCATACTTGCCATGATAGAAGAGGAAAAGCTCGCTTACCTGAGCTCCATGGTGCTGGGCTTAAACGACGCTATCGTGGAGCTCACCGGCGCGCTCGCGGGGTTCACGTTTGCTCTGCAGCGTACAAAAGTGATAGGCGCGGCAGGTTTTATCACGGGCATTGCGGCTGCGCTTTCCATGGCAGCGGCGGAGTATTTGTCGCAAAAGTCTGAAAACACAGGCAGGAGCCCTTTTAAAGCCGCTTTTTATACGGGCTTTATATATTTGATAGTAGTGCTGATACTCGTAGTGCCTTATTTTATTGTAAGCAGTTATTATTTTGCCATGGGGCTTATGCTTATCGGGGTGCTTTTAGTCATCCTTTTTTTCTCGTTTTTTGTATCTGTAGTCCAGGATACAAGCTTTAAGAGCGTGTTCTGGGAAATGGTTGTTATATGCCTGGGCGTCAGCATAATAGCGTTTTTAATAGGACTTGGTGCAAGAAAAGTATTAAATATCCAAATTTAATATCAAAAATTCAGATTGTTGATTGCAGATTGAAAGTAAAAAAGGAGAAATAAGATGCAATACAGGAAATTCGGGAAGCTTGACTGGAAAGTATCAGCCTTGAGTTTTGGGGCCATGCGCCTGCCTGTAAATAACTGGGAAAATAACGGAGAAAACATAAACGAAAAAGAAGCAATAGACATGATGCGTTTCGCAGCTGACAATGGCGTGAATTATTTTGATACGGCATATCCCTATCACAACGGCAAAAGCGAGGTTGTTGTAGGGAAGGCGCTTAAGGGCGGGTACAGGGCAAAGGTAAAAGTCGCGACAAAAATGCCGACATGGCTCATAAAGAGCCATGACGATTTTGACAGGCTCCTGAATGAACAATTAAAACGGCTTGATATGGAGCATATAGATTTTTACCTTTTACACGGCCTTGGTAAATGGAGCTGGGAAAATGTAATATTAAAAAATAATATAATACTTAAAGCTGAAGCTGCGGTAAAAGACGGCAGGATAGGCCATATAGGATTTTCGTTTCACGATAATTACGACGCGTTTAAGATGATAATAGACGGGTATGGCAAATGGGAATTCTGCCAGATACAATATAATTATATGGATACCGAAAAGCAGGCCGAGAAAAGAGGATTACAGTATGCAGCTTTAAAAGGTATTCCTGTAGTGGTTATGGAGCCGCTTCTCGGCGGCAGGCTTTCAAAACCGCCGGATAACGTGAAAAAAGTATTTGAGGCATCGGATAAAAAAAGGACAGCGTCAGAATGGGCTTTGCAATGGGTCTGGAACCATCCGGAAGTTACTACAATTTTAAGCGGTATGAGCAGCATGAAACAGGTACAGGAAAATATTGCATCAGCAAACAATGCAGCTGCAAATTCATTTTTACCCGAAGAGCTGAAGACAATCGGCATGGCAAGGATGAAATTCGAGGAAAGGCAGCCCATACCATGTACCAAATGCAACTACTGCCTTCCATGCCCAAACAATGTAAATATACCGAGGAATTTTGAAATATACAACGATGGCATGGTTTATAATGACATGAATGGAGCAAAAATAGTATATGCGCGATTTTTCGGCAATGGCGGGAAAGCAGACCTTTGCACACAATGCAAGGAATGCGAGGAAAAATGCCCGCAGAAAATAGAAATAAGTAAACTAATATCAGAAGTGAAAATTGCACTTGCTTGAATATGTTATATGTAATATCAAATAAATATCATTTTTTTGTCTTAAATTATGACCAAAAATAGATTAATCAAAAAATCTCTTGAAAATATTCATTTTGTTGTATATAATAATATAGTAAAATAATAACACGAAGTGCGCCATATGAAACAAAAATTCGATTTAAAAAGGTTTTATGTCAAGTTTTTTAGAGTCATTTTGATATTTTGCGCGCTTATATTATCAGACCAAATAATTTCAGCTGCTCAACTTGACCATTTCAATATTTCCGCACCGACATTCTCCACTGCAGATAGTGTTTTTTACATAACAGTTACTGCAATAGCAAATGACGGTTCAGTATTTACATCCTATACAGGCACTGTAATATTCACGACTTCTTCAGGGCTAGCAGTACTTCCGGACGGAGGAACATACACATTCCAAACTTCAGATGCAGGTGTAGTTGTTTTGCCTGTTCAGTTGATGTCCGGGGGTGACCAGAGTTTAACCGTGACTGACAGCCAAAATGATCAGGTAGGAACAACCGTGGTCACCATTACAGGCGGCAGTGCTGCATCCCTGACAATATCAGCCCCGGCTTCAGCCAGCGCAGGGCAGGCTTTTTACATAACTGTGATAGCAAAAGACCTTTATAACAATGTATCACTTTCATACAGCGGAACTGTACATTTTACGTCAACAGATTCAACCGCTGTATTACCGCCTGACGCGACTTTCCAGCGGGATGATAACGGACAGGAAATATTGGCCGTTACAACGAAGACAGAAGGAACACAAACGATAAGCGGGCAGGATTTACAGAACAGCTCTATAAGCGGGGTAAGCAACGCAATAGCAGTATCAAGCGGGATAATAGTCAACTTCAGTGTAAGCGCGCCGACAATTGCAAACCCAGGAACAAATTTTAATTTCGCGGTCAGCGCCATGGACGCATATGGCAATGTGGCTGAAAATTATACAGGCACCGTGCATTTTACTTCGAGCGATGGCGCGGCAGTACTGCCTGCAAATTACACATTCCAGTCAAGCGATTACGGCAGCAGGATTTTCCCTGTAACACTTAATACAGTCGGATCGCAGACAATAACGGCCAGTGATGCTTCAGCGGCTACCATAACAGGCATAAGCAACAACATAGACGTGCTGGCGAGCGGGTCGACTTTATACAGCCAGCCTTTGCTTTTAACCTCTTATTTGACAACTGCAAACGCGTATCAGTTTGTTTATATTTATATTTCAAACCCAGCGAGCACGGCAATACCGGCAAACAGCTATCTCCAGTATGATGTTTTTATGCCGAGCTATAACCCGGATTTCTACACAGGCACTGAATTCGCAGAAACGGTCGGTCCAGCTGCCGGACAATGGGATATGCGGGATTTCGGGCAGGCGACGCAGAGCTACATAATAGACCAGAACGGAATAAGGTGCCATCCATCAATGGATTTGTCTGCATATGCCGACGGGCAATGGTATCAGAGGACATTTAATATAGGTTCTCTCGTAGGATATAATTATAATCAGGCAGAGCTGGCGCAGGATACGGGTAACGCAGGGCAAAATGGCGCACCGTCAAACAAAGCAGGCACTTTCAACGCTGTATTTGATAACATAGTTTTTACAAATTCAAGCGGCTCCGTTATAAAAAATTTTTATTCTGATAATAACACCATCCCTTTTAACGGAGGAGCGTCGATTAATGGCACGACAGCTGCAAACGAAGGCAGTGGCGGCATAAGCACAGCCCCTGACGCCATACCCCTTAATAATTATATATGGATAGTAAAAAGCCTGTCAGTTACCCAAACACCCATAGGAGATGTGCAGGTCGGCGGCCAGTATGTAACAATTGCCGCGCAGCTTTTATCCGTGGGAAATACACGGGTAGCCTACGCGCTTGTTGACTGCACATCAAACAGATTTCAAGACTCTATAACGCCGATATTAGCCACAACTTATACAGCTGATACATTGGCGATCACAAATGCCCAGGGTTACGCTTATAATTTAATAAGTTCTACGGCGGCAGGCCCTGCTGTGGTAACAGTGCGTTCAGCTCACCTGTTAAGCATGATAACTATTAATTTTGTGGCAGGGCCGGCTACACAGGTGGATATAATACCAAACACGCTTACAACGCAAACAAATGTAAGCGGATCAATGAAAGTTGAGGTGCAAGACGCTTACGGCAATTTAACGGTCAGTACGCAGACAGTAAACATATCAGCAAACGCTTTATCAAATCTGCGTTTTTCAGGAGATAACGGCGCAACATGGCACCAGACTTTAGCAGTTTCCGGGGCAGCTTCAAGCAATATACTTGTAATGGACTCTGCTGCGGAAACTTCCACAGTATACGCTGCAGCCGCAGGGCTCAGCACAGGAACAGCAACTGTTTATGTGAATAATGCCCAAGTCGCGGCGCTGGTAATAAATCCCGCAACAAGCACTACACAGGCAGGCGTCGGTTCATTGTTTACAATACAGGCAAAAGACGCGAATAATAACGACGCTTATTCCACGGCAAGCGTGCAGCTGGTATCAGCCTCGGGTACAATGATGTTTTCAACAGACAATACAAATTATTCAAGCACATTAAGCGTAATCTTAAACGACGGCAGCGCCAGCGTTTATTACAGGGACACATCAATGAGCGCCATGCCTGTCACGGTGACAGCGTCTTCAACGGGGTTAACAAGCGGCAAGGCTTATGAGACAATAGTGCCTAACTCGGCAGCCATACTTAACGCATGGTCAAACTATTCTGCAGTTCCGGCAGGGCAATGGGTGACGATAACTGCAGAAATAACCGATGCTTACGGCAATCCGATACTGGGGCAATGGGTTACTGCCACGGCATTGCCGCAACCGGGAACCACCATAACTGCATCTACAAATACTACAAACGCTTCGGGCGAGATAACCATATATTTCAAGACAGACACAACTGCCGATAATGAAAATTACTGCATAGTAAATTCCCCGGGACTGCTCGGCAAAACAGTCACCATATCCGGGTCCGGAGCCGCGACACACCTTTCCATATTGCCAAGCCCGTATTCCATAGGCGCCGGAACAACAGGGCTTCTTTATATAAACGCAAAAGATGTAGACGATTACAATGCCGATGCTCCTACGGGGCATACAAGCGAACTGATATACCTGCCGGCAGGAGATGCGGGGAATGCATTTGATTTCTCTATTGACGGCATAAACTGGGTAACTTCCACGGTTGTGCAGCTTAATACGAGCGGAGCAGGACAGGTTTACGTTAAATCAACCGTCACAGGCTCATATATAGCGGACGTTATAGATGAGGACACAACAGGCCAGCTCACGGCAGCAAACGACACTATTACGGTAACCACAGGGTATTATGTCTATGTATCGCCCAGCACACCGCTAACAACAACGGCAGGAACATATGTAACAATAACCGCATGGATTGTAAATCAAAGCGGTACTCCGCAAGCGCTGCAGAATGTGCAGGTAACTTTTAACACCAGCAACGGCTCGGTATCGCCGGTGATTGCGTATACAAATGTATCGGGTCAAGCATCAACTATTTTAACCACAGCAATAGCTCCATACGCCCAGCAAATTGTGTATGTCACAACATCGAATCCCAACGCAAACACAGTAACAGCTGTAATAACATCAATGCCTGTCATCACTTTTGACGTGTCTTTGCCTGCTACTTCCACAAAAGGGACCGTAGTGCAGGCTGTTGTCCGGGCAAGGGATGCATACGGGGTTACTGTACCGAATTATACCGGAACAGTTAACTTTACTTCTACGGATACAAGTGCAGTGATGCCGGCAAGCTATACTTTCCAGGCTTCGGATGCAGGAGTGAAATCATTTAATGTGACTTTCAATGCCGCAGGCACATGGACGCTGACTGCTACTGATTCAGTCAAATCGTCGATTGCCGGGACCAGCAATAATATAATAGTATACCTGCAGCCGACACCGACCCCTACAAATTCACCGACAAAGACTATCACCTACACAAAGACACCATCTCCTACATTCACTAATACACCGACAATTACCCAGACATTTACCAATTCACCAACATACACTTTCACGCCTACGTATACACTTACGCTTACCCTTACTAATTCTGCGACATTTACAATAACTACTACTTACACGGCGACACCTACCATAACCACGACAGATACAATAACTCTGACAAATACAATATCTGCGACCTATACAGACACTGGTACAATTACACAGACATCTACCCAGACGCCGACATATACAAATTCAGCGACATATACCACAACGCCTACAAATACTTTAACATATACCGGCACGCCGACAGTGACAGGTACCTATACATTTACAGCAAGCCCGACAAATACAAATACAGACACGACAACGCAGACATCCACAATAAGCCCAACAAGCACAATATCAGCCACCTCTACAGCAAGCCCGTCAATAACGTATTCAAACACGATTACCCGGACATCAACAGCAAGCCCGACCGGCACCATGACACAGACACTCACAGCGAGCCCTACAATAACATATACCTCAACAATAACGCAGACATCTACAATAAGCCCCACATGTACAATATCGGCAACGTACACAATAACGCCAACAATAACTAATACGTTTACAATAACACAGACGTCCACAATAAGCCCCACATGTACAATATCAGCTACATTTACAGCAAGCCCGACTATTACATATACAGAAACAATAACGTTGACCTTAACAATCAGTCCGACAGAAACAATATCGGCAACATTTACGTCAACTCCGACTTATACAAATACACCTACTGATACCGGAACAGGGACCTTTACCCCGACTGTTACGCCTGTTTTTACAAATACTGTAACGCCAACAGAATATTACAGATTGCCTTCTGAAGGGCAGACATACGTATTCCCACAGCCTGCAAGCAGTGTTTTGAATATTGTTTATAATTTAAACGACCAGGCTGACGTAAAAATATATATCTATAATGTGGCAGGAATGCTGGTTGCAGACATCGAAAACAGCATGGCGATTCAGGGAACTAATAAGACGACCATTGATTTAAGCAAGTTTTCTCCCGGGATTTACTATTATGTAATTAAGGCTGTACTTTACTCCGGTGGAAAAGAAGATTTCAGCATAAATAAGTTTATGGTGGCGAAATGAAATTTGGGATTTGGGATTTGGGATTTGGAATCAAAGGGGAAAAGTCACAGGCACTGCAAAAGACAGTACTAACCGCGGCTTTTATGCTGGTGATGTTAATTCCATGTTACGGCGGTGTAAACAGCAGCGCCGGGCTCATTTTTCCTGAAACTTCAATTGGCGCAGGAGCCAGGGCAGAAGCCATGGCGGGGGCTTTTACAGCAGTGGCTGACGACGCCAGCGCATCATATTGGAACCCTGCAGGACTGGGGCAAATAGATAAACCTGAAGTAGCGATTACTTACGACAAGTGGTTCATGGATTCATTTTATCAGCATCTGTTAGGTACTCTGCCTATGGCGGCGGGGACAATGGGAGCTGATATTTTTTACATGAATTTCGGGACGTTTAACAAGGTAGACAACAACGGGAATATAACAGGCTCGGTAAACCCTTACGCATTTTCAGGCCTTATCGCGTACGGCATAGATATAGGCAGGGGATTTTCAATAGGGGCCTCGGCAGAAGTGATGAACCAGTCAATTTCAGACAGTTCAAACCTGGGTTACGGGGGAAATATAGGAATATTTTTTAAAACAGGCATATTCTCGGCGGCTCTGACCGGCCGGAATCTTGGTACCGGAAGCTCATTTTCACTGCCTGCAAGCGTGAACCTCGGAGTTGCTGTAAAGGCAATAAATATGGATGAACACAGCCTGCTGATATCGGCAGACGGCGGGTATCTATTCAGCGATGCGCCTGACATAAGGATAGGCGCGGAGTATGTTTTCGCAAAAGTATTTTCAATAAGGCTGGGTTACGGCTATACCCCTGACACTGCCAATTTAACGGGAATAACGGGTATAGCTGCAGGCGCAGGACTAAACATGGGCTCATGGGGTTTTGACTACGCATACGTGCCTTTTGGGGATCTGGGCACCACCCAGAGGATAACAATGAAGTATGAATTCGGAGCACCACAGCCCGCGGTAAAAGCAAAAGAGCAGGAACCGGTAAAACAGGCTCCTGTAACTGCAGTAAAAAATCCGGTCAAGAAAACTCAGGAAGAGCTCGCAAACATGTTTTTTGAAGCCGCTACACTTGAAAATGGCGGCAAGCTTGCTGCTGCCGAGGCGAAATACACAGAGATCCTGACAAATGACGCCAATTACGGCGAAGCATGGAAACGGCTCGGCGCGGTGTATGTAAAAATGAAAAAGAAAGCAGATGCAATAAGCTGTTTTGAGACATACCTGAAAATAAAACCGGACGACAAGGCAGTGAAAAGCTGGTTTGACAAGGAAATGTTTGTCTCGGCAGGGAACGCAGAGAATGCAGGGAACCTGGATGAGGCAGAGGCAAAATATAAAAGAATACTTGCCATAGACAAAGATTACGCCGACGCGTGGAAAAGGCTCGGCGCGGTATATGTGAAAATGCAAAAGAAAGATGACGCGATCAACTGCTTTGAAACATACCTGAAAATAAAACCTGATGACGACGCTGTTAAAAGTTGGCTGGATAAAAACAAGCAATAAGGCAATAAATTCCGCAAACCCGTAAAAATTTACAAATAAAAACTTGACAAAAACTTTTTTTATTGTATTGTTAACCATACGGTTAAACCAGATGGTTAATAAATTGATAAAAAAGGAAAATACAATGAAAAAAAGAAAAAGCAGGGCAAAAAGTATAACTTCTAAAAAAAAGACAAAAAGCATAAAACCAGGCAATAAAAAAGCAGCCATTATTAATTACGCAGCCTTTATTATTGCGCAATGGCTGGAATGACAGGAGGGCTGATCGTGGCGGAAAAAGATGAAATCAAAACAAAGGACAGAATACTAAAAGCCGCTATTGATGAGTTTGTGGAATACGGGTTTTACGGAGCACGGACCCAGAATATAGCCAACCGCGCTAAAGTAAACAAAGCAATGCTGCATTACTATTTCAGGAATAAAGAAAATATATACGACGAGACGCTTAAAACTTTATTTTTCAAGGTAATGGAAAAGCTGAATAACATCAGCGATGAGCCGGTGGAACCGGAAAAAAAGATGGACCAGATACTGGATGCATTTATGGAAATTTTCACGGACAGCACTTTTTACCCGAAGCTTCTCCTGTACGAAATAATAAGGGGCGGGGACAGGCTCGCCAAGCTGGTGAGGGAGAACCTGCTTTTAATACCCGTCAACCCGCTGACAGGCAAAATCTATAAATATTTCAAAAACCAGATGAAAACAGGAAAAATTAAGAGAGTAAACATATATCACCTTCTTATAAGCCTGATTGCGCAAGTGGTGCCGGTGTACGGTGCAAAAGCGCTTATAGGCGACAAAGCAAAACTTTTCGGCATAGGAGACATGGCGCTGAACAAGTTTGTACGTGACAGAAAAAAATTCGTGCTGGATATAATGAAAGAAGGAGTACTCAAAAAATGAATAAATTGGAGGAGGTTTATATGAAAAAGACAGTATTGGCAATAATGCTCTCGGTTGCAGCAACTTTTATTTGCGGGTGCGGAAAATCAAACGTAATAGTCGCGTCGGGCACGGTGGAGGATACAGAAGCAGACCTTGCCTCGCGCATATCGAGCCGCGTAACAAAGCTCTATGTTGACGAGGGCGCCATGGTAAAAAAGGGAGATGTCCTTGCAGAGCTTGACCAGTCCATTGTGGTGGCGCAGAAAGACGCAGCTGCAAGCATGTGCAAACAGGCACAGGACTTTTATAACAGGACAAAAAATTTGTTTGAAACGTCTTCCACTTCACTGCAGTCCCTCGATAATGCAAGGGCAGCTTACATTTCTGCGCAGAACCAGCTCATAGAAGCCCAGGTCATGCTTGACGAGGCAAAAGTAAAAGCTCCGTGGAGCGGGGTTATACTGAAAAAACACGTGGAAGAGGGAGAGCTTGTTTCATCAGGCACGCCGCTTTTCACGCTCGGGGATGTTGCTTTGTCCAAAGTAACTATTTACCTTCCTCTTGTGGACATAGGCAAAATAACATACGGCGAAGCAGCCAGGGTAAGAATTGATTCTTACCAAAATAAATGGTTTGACGGCAAGATTACATTTATATCAAGCGACGCCGAATTTACGCCGAAAAACGTGCAGACACAGGACGAAAGGATAAAGGAAGTTTTTGAAGTGCAGGTAACGGTGCCGAACCCGGATTACATACTGAAACCAGGGATACCGGCGGACGTGGAAATAGACGTAAAATAAAGATAGTTTAGATTTTAGAATGGAGATTGTTGATTGAAAAAATAAGTAAGTTTTATGGGATGCCGGATATTTTTCAGGCAGAAAGCAGGATGAAATTTTGGAAAATGTAATCGAAGTAAAAGGGCTGACAAAAAAATTCAAGGACATAACCGCGGTTGACGGGCTTGATTTCAGCGTCGCCAAAGGAGAAATATTCGGGCTCATAGGGCCTGACGGGGCAGGTAAGACCACGACGCTGCGAATACTCGCAGGCATTATGCTGCCGGGCGCCGGGAACGTGGAAGTACTCGGGTTCAAGCTGCCTCAGGGAGCAGAGGGGATGAAGGAACACATAGGATACATGTGCCAAAAATTCAGCCTTTATACAGACCTGACAGTCGAGGAAAATATAAGGTTTTTCGCGGATGTATATAATATAGATAAGCAGACCCTTGAAACGCGGCTCGGGCCGCTGCTTGACATGACGCGGCTGGCACCTTTTAAGGACAGGCAGGCAGGCAAGCTGTCAGGCGGCATGAAGCAGAAACTAGCCCTCATATGCACGCTCATACACCGGCCGAAAATACTTTTCCTTGACGAGCCGACCACAGGAGTTGACCCTGTGTCGCGCAGGGATTTCTGGGAAATACTGCAGCAGATACACTCCGATGGCGTGACTATAGTGGTAAGCACGCCGTATATGGATGAGGCAGAGCAGTGCTCGCGCATCGGACTGATGTTCAAGGGCAAAATAATATCCAGCGATACCCCGAAAAACATGAAAAAAAGGCTGGACGGCGTAGTGCTGGAAATATTCCCGGAGGGAAAAGGCGCTGGGATAGAAGCCATGCTGAAAGCTACGGATTATGTGAAGGACTGGCAGCAGCTCGGAGAGCGTTTCCATGTGGTGGTAAGGGACGAGGCAGCGGCAGAAGACCTGAATAAAAAATCCGGAGGCATGCGTGTGCGGAGAATCGCCGCAAATGTGGAAGATGTATTTGTGGATAAAATCAAGTAGAGCATTGTAGATTTTAGATTGAAAAAAGAATACAGGCAAAGAAGAAATAAATTGGAGAAAAAATGGAAATATCGGTAAGCGCAAAAAACCTGACAAAGAGATTCGACAAGTTCACAGCCGTTGACTCAATTTCTTTTGAAGTTGAAAAAGGAGAGATTTACGGTTTCCTTGGCGCGAACGGCGCGGGGAAAACCACTACAATACGCATGCTTTGCGGGCTGCTGGCGCCGACATCAGGGGACGCAATAGTGGCAGGATTCAGCATAAAGAACCAGCCTGAGGAAATCAAGAAACGGCTCGGCTACATGTCGCAAAAGTTTTCGCTTTACCCTGTGCTGACGGTCAGGGAAAATATTTCTTTTTACGCGGGTATTTACGGCCTCGATGATGATCTAATAAAAGAAAGGGTAGTTGAAGTCGCAAGAAGATTAGGGCTTGAAGGCTTTGAAGAAAGGCTGGTGGGCGATTTGCCGGGCGGGCTGAAGCAGCGAGTGTCGCTAGCCTGCTCAATATCACACCATCCTGAAGTGCTTTTCCTTGATGAGCCGACTGCAGGCGTGGACCCTATGCTGCGCCGCAGGTTCTGGGAGATAATAGCCCAGCTGTCATCAGCAGGCACCACGGTGTTTGTGACCACGCATTACATGGATGAGGTGGAGCACTGTAACCGCGTGGCGCTCATGCACGCAGGCAGGATAATAATGGAAGGCACGATACACGACATTAAAGCCGCGGTTTTTAGCAAACCCATACTTGAAATAGAAAGCGATACCCCGGTAGAGGCGTATAAGCTGCTATCAATAAATAAAGAAAAACTTGGAGACGTGTCCATCCACGGCGCGCTGCTTCATGTGATACCATCAGGCGGAGTTGAGGAAACAGGCGCGGCTATAAAAAATATACTTGAGCCTGCGGGAATAAAATCAACAGAGCCGGAAAAAGTGGATCCTACAATGGAAGACGTGTTCGTGAACCTGGTAAAACAATATGAGAAAGCCAGCACTTAGCTGCTGCCTGGAGTGAAATTATGGCAAACGAAAAAGGAAAAATAGACCCAAAGAGAATAATACCGGTCATGAAAAAGGAATTCCTGCACATAGTCAGGGACGCGAGGTCTCTGGGAATAGTGCTCGTGGCGCCCATAGCGCTGCTTGTGCTTTATGCTTATGCAGTGACTTTTGATATAAAAAAAATAGACCTTGGCGTGGTGGACTATGACCAATCATCACTCAGCAGGACAATAATCCAGAAGTTTACGGCAAGCGGGTATTTTGAGGTTTACGGTCCCACGGAAAATGACATGAAAAAATGCGCGGAAGCGCTGAAACTCAACAGGATAAAAATGATACTGACGCTGCCTGAAAATTTATTAAAAGACATAAAAAAGAACAAGACAGTAAAACTGCAGGTGATAGGCGACGGTTCTGACTCAAATACCATTAATACGGCGCTGGGATATGCCAGCCAGATAATAGCGGCGGTTTCACATAATATCATGCTCAACGCGGTACAGCAACGGGGATTCAACCCAAGCGTCATACCAATGGTGGAGCCTGTGCCGCGCGTCTGGTACAACCCGAACCTGGCAAGCACCAATTATATAGTACCGGGGCTGTCCGCGATAATCATGATGCTTGTAGCGGCAATGCTGACATCACTGACTGTAGTGAGGGAAAAAGAAAACGGCACTTTCGAGCAGCTCATTTCAACCCCGATAAAAGCAATAGAGCTGATAGCAGGAAAACTGGTGCCTTACATTTTATTATGTTTCATAGATGTCGCGCTCATAGTGCTGGTAGGTATATTCTGGTTTAAAGTGCCTTTCCACGGGAACGTGCTTACGCTTGTATTATTCACCCTGCTTTTTCTTTTTTGCGCGCTTGGCATGGGGCTTTTTATATCAGCTGTGGCGCCAAACCAACAGATAGCGGTAGTAGGCACTGCTTTCGGGACTTTACTGCCGTCATTTTTGCTTTCGGGTTTTGTTTTCCCAATCGACTCAATGCCATGGATACTTCAAGCCGTAACATATTTTATGCCTGCGCGGTATTTTATAACCGCTCTCAGGACGATATTCCTGAAAGCAGACACAGGGATTATGACATTGTGGAACGAGGCGTTTTTCCTTTTTGTATTCGGAATGTTTTTCATGCTCGTGGCTGCAAAAAGATTCAGGAAGGACCTTGGATAATCATGGATATTAAATCAATACTTGGCCCGGTAAAGCATATTGTGCAAAAAGAATTTATAGAGCTCAGGAGGACCAGATTGATAGTTTTCCTACTGGTTTCCCCCATATTAATGTCAATAGTTTTCGGGTATGTGGCTACTACGGACGTCACACACGTCAGGACGCTGATATGCGACGAGGACAACACGGTGCTTAGCAGGAATCTGGCTGACAAGTTCAACCACACCGAATACTTCAGGATAACAGCATTTACACGCACGCCTACAGACATACAGAAAATCATAGGCGGAAACAAGGCAAAGATATGCATCAGGATACCGAAACGCTTTGAGGAGTATATCAAAAAAGGGCAAAAGTCGCCGGTGCAGGTGCTGGTGGACGGAACTGACTCAAATTCAGCCGGGATAAGCATGTCAAGGGCTATTCAGATAATATCTGCGTTCTCAAACGAAATTTTCGCGGACAAAATAACTGCCATGCATAACATAGTGGGCACGCTGCCGTCAGTGGTAATGGAAGAGCGCGTCTGGTACAACCCTGAGCTTTTGAGCGCGTACGATATGGTTCCAGGGGTTTTGGCGCTTATCCTTGCGGTAGTTACCATGATAGTGACTTCGCTTGCACTTGTCAGGGAAAAGGAATCAGGGAACATAGAACAGATGCTGGTAAGCCCCATAAAACCGTGGCAGATAATAGCCGGAAAAATAATTCCATATATTTTTATTTCTTTTGTGGACATAATTACCATAGTGGTGATAAGCCTTCTGCTTTTTCATATATCTTTCAGGGGAAGCTTTTTGCTTCTGCTAGCACTTTCCTTTTTTGTAATACTTACCAATCTGGGATTAGGCATACTGATATCAACCATATCTACGACACAGCAGCAGGGAATGCTTTCCGCAATATTTTTTATGCTCCCGCAGATACTGCTATCCGGATTCATATTTCCAATAAAGAATATGCCCGGGGCAATACAGCTGCTTTCTTACATAGTGCCAATGAGGTATTACCTGATAATTGTGAGGGGTATTTTTTTAAAGGACATGACATTTACGGAACTGCTGCCGCAGACACTGGCGCTTTTTGCTTTTGGAATAATAGTATTCACATTAGCAATAAAAGAATTCAGAAAAACTGTGGAATGATTCAAACTCAGTAAACAGGGATAAAAATTTTCTTAATAACACTTCGCTTAGCCGACTAAAATAATTGACATAACATATATTATGTGTTAATTTTAATAAATCCGATTAAATATTATCGTTCAAATCAGTGTTTTTAATGATAATTGCAAACTGGAAATTATTAACCGACACCTCTCGTCCCTCGTGCAAACTCGGGACTTGACCGGGTGTAAGCAAGAGTAATATTTTGCTTCACCCTCTGGGTTTGCAAAATAAACTCTTGCTTAGGAGGATAAGTTAATGGAATTTTATATTACTGGAAGGCATGTAGAATTGACCGACGGCATAAGGGATTATGCAATAAAAAGGCTGAAAAAGATAGAAAGCTACTTTGATTTCAAGGAAAACGGAGAGCTTCATATTATAATTTCAGTGGAGAAATACCGGCATACTGCCGAAGCCAATTTAATGTCAAAATGGCATAAATTCAGCGCAAAAGTTGAAACAAAGGATATGTATTCATCGATCGACATGCTTGAAGATAAGCTGATGAGCCAGATAAAAAAGCATAAAGACAAGTTAATGAAGGCGGAAAAAGGCAAAAACAGGAAAGGGGATATGGTATTCGAGAACCTGTCGAGCATGAGCGATTCCAAAGGCGAAAAACACAGTGAAATTGTCGAGGAAGACCTTGAAGCTTCAAAACCAATGAATACCGAGGAAGCCATGGATGAAATCGAAATGGCTAAAGAAAAAATTATGATGTTTTACAACGTTGATTTTAATAAAATGTGCATAATAAGAAAAAGGAAAGACAATAAGTACGGGCTTACAATCTCTAAATATTAATACAGAAAGAAATCCCCCTGCTATGGTTGGGGGATGAATTATATTCTTTCCGGAGGGAACTATGATAAAACTCCGGTAGGTTTTAAAGAACCGCCGACTAATGCCGGCGAGATTCCACACGAGGTGGCAACAATGATGAGAATTCTTGATTTTCTTAATAAAGACTGCATAGAGCTGAATATAAAATCCAAGACAAAGGAAGATATTATTAAGGAACTGGTCGATATGCTTGATAAAAAGGGCGCAATTCTTGATAAAGCTGTCACGATAGATTCGCTTATGGAAAGGGAGGAGCTTGGAAGCACCGGAGTAGGACAGGATATCGCTATACCGCACAGCAAAACAAAAGGGGTAAAGGACCTCGTAGGCGCATTCGGTGTGTCCAAGACAGGTGTGGACTTTGAAGCGCTTGACGGCGAGCCTGTGTATATCTTTTTTATGCTGCTTGCGCCGGAAGGCGCAGCTGGCGTGATGCTCAAGGCGCTGGCAAGAGTATCAAATTTCCTGAAAAACAAGTATTACAGAAAAAAAATAATAAGCGCACAGACGAAAGAAGAAATCATACAAATAATCGAAGAGGAAGAAAAAACAAAGCAATGACGCAAACCCTCCATAACCAAAGCTATACATGCCACATTTGCTTATCGGTGTGGCTGGCAGTATCCTAAACCGGAGGCGCTTCTAACCAATGAAAGATATTTCCGTAAAACAATTTTTTGACGAAAACAAAAAAAAGTTTCATTTAAGAATTCTTGCAGGCGGGGATAACCTACAGGGGAAAAAAATCATTGTTTCCGATATCAACAGGCCCGGTTTGGCACTGGCTGGTTTTTACGATTACTTTCCGTTTGAGAGAATACAGGTATTCGGCAAAACGGAGTTTACTTATATAAAAAAAGTTGGCAATGAAAAAGCAAACAAGCTGATGGAAGAAATTTTTAAAAGGAATATCTGCTGCGCAATAATATCAAGGGACCTAAGGCCTCCGCAAAATTTTATAAAGATCGCGGCAAAATACAAAACACCGGTTTTTTCATCCTCACTGTTCACGACAAAACTTATAAGCCAGGCGATGATTTACCTTGAAAAAAGGCTTGCCCAGAAAATATCCCTGCACGGAACTTTTATGGATGTGTACGGCATGGGCGTCCTTATAATGGGTAAAAGCGGCATTGGTAAAAGTGAAATCTCCCTTGAACTCATTAAACGAGGCCACAGGCTTATAGCTGACGACCTGGTAGAGGTTACAAGGCTCAGCGACGAGCAACTGGAAGGCCGAGGAGTAAACATTGTCCAGCACCATATGGAAATTAGAGGAATAGGCATTATAGATATAAAAAATCTGTTCGGAATCGGCGCTATACTTGATTCGCAGCAGGTGGAGATGGTATTACAGCTTGAGGAATGGGAAAAAAACAAAGATTATGAAAGGCTGGGTATGGTGGACCTGCATGAGAACATACTCGGGGTTGATCTTCCGAAAATACTTTTACCGGTTATGCCGGGCAGGAACCTTAGCGTCATAATAGAGGTTGCCGCCATGAACCAGAGACTTAAATCAAGCGGGTACAACACCGCAAAAGAACTGAATAAAAAAATACTAAAGTGGATGAAAGAGGGAAAAAAAGATGTTTCAAATCAATAAATGGCTTTATCCCGGAATAAGGCTTAAAAGATGGATATTCCTTTTTATATTGAGCGTGGTTGTTTTAATCGTCGGTTTAAGCGGCCTGTTTGGCAATATATTCAAGAACGTAAGGATAGAGGCGATAAATATAGATAAATATATTCAGAGACTGCAAAGGCTTAAATTTGCCGACGTTGCTTTTATATTACTCGGTTTTGCAGGACTGACCCTCGCGATCCGGAGGGTGTATTATTCGATACTCACAACGATAATTCCAAACAGGGAAAGAGAGTTTATCAATATTGCTCACAAAAGGGCAAAAATGAAAAGAGGGCCAAAGGTTGTGGCAATAGGCGGCGGCACAGGCATGCCTAACGTTTTAAAAGGAATGAAAGAATACACGAGTAACCTATCAGCCATAGTGACGGTCGCGGACGACGGAGGCTCATCGGGCAGATTGCGTAAGGATTATCAGGTGCTCCCTCCAGGCGATATCAGGAACTGCATGGTGGCCCTGTCGGACGAGGAAACACTGCTCGGAAAACTTTTTCAGTACAGGTTCCAGAAAGGGAAGGACCTTGCCGGCCATAATTTCGGGAACATTTTTATAACCGCGCTTTCAGACGTGGTCGGTGATTTCCCGCGCGCCGTAAAAGAATCGTCAAAGGTACTTGCGATATTCGGCGAAGTGCTGCCGGTGTCGCTTGACAATATAATACTCAAAGCAAAGCTGACAAACGGTAAAATGATAAAGGGCGAATCCAAGATAACAAAAGCCGGCGGAATAATAGACAGGGTATATATAGAGCCGCAAAACTGCAAGCCGTACCAGCCGGCAATTGACGCAATAAGGAATGCGGACATAGTAGTCATAGGTCCGGGCAGCCTGTATACAAGCGTGATACCAAACCTCCTGGTGCCGGGCATGAAAGAAGCCCTGATGAACACAAAGACTTTGAAAATTTATATAAGCAATATAATGACCCAAAACGGGGAGACGGACAACTACAGAGTATCGGATCATATAAAGGCGATATTCAAGCATACAGGGGAAAAGCTGATTGATTATGTTATCGCCAATAACGGCATGCCAAAGGATGATTTATTAAAAAGGTATGCCAAAGAAAAGGCCTTTCTTGTAAAAATAGATAAGGAGGAAATAAGCAAACTCGGCGTTTCTTTGATTGCGGGAAAACTTTTTTCTGACGGAGATTTTATAAGGCATGACCCGAAAATACTTTCAAAAATGGTAATGAAAATAGTTTTTATATAATCCCACTCCGCGAAAATCCCCGCCTGTAGAGGCGGGATGAATAGCGATCAGGGGAGGGAGCATATTATAGACGGCGCTTCTAATGAAAGCAAACTCGGAGATGTAAAACCGAAACGAGTTTTTTAAAGGTACCTGCCTATGAAGGCGGGGGCTCCACATATCTGCGCTGAATTATCTGTCAGACGCATTATTCCGGGAGAAATTTGATGGTAGGTATAATACTAATAGGACATTTTACTGCTGCACAAGCTTTAAAAGAAACGGTTGCGATGATTATAGGGGAAAGAGAAAATCTTACGTATCTTTCATTATCTAAGCAGGACAAGATGGAGGATTTTACGGTGAAATTAAAAAAGCTTGTCGAAGAGACCGATAAAGGGGACGGCGTGCTGATTTTGGCCGATATGTTCGGCGGTACGCCTTCAAATGCAGCACTGATGCTTTTCGGCAAGGCCGACAATGTGAGGATAATAACAGGGTTCAATCTGCCGCTTGTAATCGAAGCCGTAATGCACTCATCAAAAAAGATAGATGAGCTTGTAAAAATGCTGATGGACAGGCGTGATAAAACAATAGTTGACGCCAAAGCTTTATTCAATAAGAGGGTATAGTATGCCTATTTTACTTGCGAGAATAGACGACAGGCTGATTCACGGTCAGGTTGTGGTCGGATGGGCCCAGACTTTGAAAGCAAACCACATAGCTGTCATTAACGATGAAGCGGTCAATAACGATATGCAAAAATTTCTTTTCAGGATGGCAACCCCGCCCGATATCAAGCTTTCCATACTCACAATCGCCGAATCAGTCGCGAAGATAAAGAAAAGGGAGTTTGACGATACCGACACCATAATTCTGCTGAATTCACCTGAGGACGCCGCGAGGCTCGTAAAAGAAGGCGGCAGGCTGCCTGAAATCAATGTGGGCGGCATGCATTTTTTAAACGGAAAGATACAGCTTTTTGATGCTGTTTTTGTTGATGAAAAGGATGTGCAGGCTTTTAAGGACCTGAAGGAAATGAATGTGGGACTTGAGGTGAGGATGGTGCCTACAGAAGCAAAAAAAGACATTTTCAAGGCCATTGACGAAATATTCAACAAAGGCAAAGGAAAATAAGATGGGGAAACTTGCGCTTACAGCGCTTATAGGCGCGCTATTAGAACTCGACAATTTTTCAATAGGTATGTTCCTGATATCACAGCCTATAATAGCAGGCGCGGCTTCCGGATTTCTAATGGGCGATTTTCAGACAGGCATGCAAATAGGATGCATGACACAGTTAATTTGGGCAAATACCCCGCCTTTCGGCGCTTATGTCCCGCCGTCATCGTCGGCAATCGCATTTATAACTACTGCGCTTATTGTGCTCATGAAAAATTCAATGCCAGGCGTAACGGCGTTAAATTCAATCATGATGTTCTGCCTTATTGGAGGGGTTGCAGTTGGTTTTTTTGTCGGACAAATGGATATATGGAACAGGAAATTGAATATACGGATTCTTCACGGCTTTGAAAATAAAGTCAGGGAAGGAAAATACGGATATATATGTCTGATAAATTTTCTTGCTGTAATGGCAAAACTGATAAGGGATTTTATCCTGTACTTTCTTATTTTATCCTCGTCCCTGCCTCTTATAATGAGAATTTATAAAACTCTGCCGAACGAGATTACTGAGGCTTTCAAGATATCCTGGTGGATGATGCCTGTCATAGGATTTTCAGTAATTTTTGATATGTTCCGGACAAAACAAGGTTCAATGATACATGGAATCACTCTGCTGGCTACATATATTATTTTTTCGTTTTGCAGGATAAATATTTCATTTTTCCTCCCGGCGCTTTTCGCGGTGATTATGTTGATTGTATACTATACCGTTTGGGAAAAAGGGGAGGAGGCGTAATGAAAAAGATAGGCATTTTTTCGCTGCTGTGGAGCGGGATAAAATTAAATTTCCTGCATGCCGCCTGGAATTTTGAAAGACTGCAGAATGTAGGCTTCCTGTATGCCATTTACAATCTTTTAAGACGCATCTATGACAAAAATAAATACGGCCTTATCGGGGCAATAAACAGGCACATAAGCTTTTTCAATACGCATATTTTCTTTGCCTCTGCCGCTGTGGGAGTCATTGCAAAACTTGAAAGCGATATAAAAGAGGACGATGAGAAAAAAAATGCGGAAATAGAAAGCACAAAAATGGGTATCATGGGGCCTCTTGCCGCAATAGGTGACTCGCTGTTCTGGTCCGGGCTCAAACCCCTTGCCCTGCTTTTGGGCGCGGGAATCATATTCCTGACGGGTTTCAGCATGAAATCCCTGACTGGAGGCGTGATAGTCTCGCTTGCGGTCTATAATATACCGAGGTTAATCATAAAGTATTATCTTTTATTTAAGGCCTATTACAACCATGGCGATCTTTTTACCCAGATACAGAAAATCAAGTTTCAGGAAATAATGAAAAGTGTAAAACTTATCGGAATGTGCATGCTTGGCGGAATAATGGGCGGATTTTTTAATGTGAAGCAGGACTTTATACTGCAGAACAAGTTTATTGATACGGTATTACTTGTGGTCATCTTCCTGCTTATAACAGAAGCTTTAAGGAGAAAAACCGTTATTAATCACGTATTTTTTGCTGTCATTGCATTTTCCATAATACTTGCTTATGTAAGAATATTATGATCTTAAATGCGTGAGTATTTAAATATAAAAATAAAGCTTAATTAGGAGAAAAGTCATGGAGTACAGAAAAAAAGTAAAAATATCGAATAAACTCGGGTTTCACCTGAGAGTTGTCAGCATGTTTGTGACGGAAGCTGACAAATTTAAAAGCGACATCAAGATAAAATATGATGAAAACGATATTGACGGTAAAAGCATAATGAGCGTCATGAGCCTGGGGTTGCCTTATGGAACTGAAATTGAAATAATTGCAGATGGGCCGGACTCAAAGGAAGCAATGGCAAAACTGCTTAAATTATTTGAAAATAAATTCGGGGAGGAATAAAAATGTTCAAGGGTACAGCAGCATCGCAGGGCATTGTAATAGGTCCGGCGTTTGTCTTAAATAAAAAGATATCAAATATACAAAAAGAACAGATACCGGCCAGTATGGTTGCTGAAGAAATAGAAAGGCTGAAAAAGGCAGTTGAAAAAACCAAAATGGAAATCCTGTCAATAAAAGAAAAAATAATTTATGACATAGGAAACAATGAAGCCGACATTTTTAACGCATACCTTTTGCTTCTCGAGGATCCGATGTTTGCGGGAAAAACGGAAGAGATAATAGAAAGCCAGATGGTAAACGCTGAATACGCACTTACCATGGTGCTTAAAGATTATTCGGATTTTTTTAACAGGATATCGGACAGCTACCTTAAAGAAAGGAGCAGGGATATAGCCGGCCTTGTGGAAAAAGTAGTAAATAATCTTTCTGAAAAGGCTTCCGATGAGCAGGAAAAACCCGATGACAAATATATTGTGGTGGCTATGGACCTTACGCCGGCAGATACCGCAGAAATGGACAAGAACAGGATACTCGGGTTTATCACAGAGATGGGCGGAGCGACATCACATACAGCGATAGTCGCCAGGTCGCTTGAAATACCGGCTGTGGTCGGAATAAGGGACATTACCCGCAATGTAAAGACGGGAGACCTGCTTGTTGTCGACGGCGAAAAAGGCATAGTAATTTCCAATCCAAACCAGAAGATACTGGCAGCGTATAAGGAAGAGCAGAAAAAATACTTTTCAAAGATAAAGACATTAAAAAGATTAAAAAAACTTGAACCTATTACGCTTGATAAACATACTGTTACTTTAAGCGCAAATATAGAATTCCCGGAGGAAGTAGGGGTGGTGAAAGAAAACAATACAGACGGAATCGGGCTCTTCAGGACAGAGTTTATTTACATGAACAGGATGAACCTGCCAAATGAAGAAGAACAGTTTAACATGTATAAAAGTGTGGTTGAAAAAATGAACCCAAAACCTGTGACGATAAGGACGCTTGATATTGGCGGTGATAAATTTCTGCCGTATTTTAAGCTGCCACCCGAGCAAAACCCATTTCTGGGCCTCAGGTCAATAAGACTTTCTCTTTCAAATATAAATATATTTAAGCTTCAGTTAAGGGCGATTCTGCGTGCGTCCGCTTTTGGTACGGTAAAAATAATGTTCCCGATGATTTCGGTTGCCGGCGAAATTGACGATGCGAAAAAGATACTTGATGAAGTGAAGGATGAATTAAGGCATAAAAAAATTGCCTTTGATAATAATATTAAAACCGGCATAATGATAGAGGTTCCTTCCGCAGCGTTGATGAGCGAGGAATTCGCAAAAAAGGTCGAATTTTTCAGCCTGGGGACAAATGATTTAATACAATATACAATGGCAGTCGACAGGGGGAACCAGTCGGTGTCGCACCTGTATGACGGGTTAAATCCTGCTGTACTGCGCCTCATTAAGATGACTGTGGACAACGGCCACAAAAATAAAATACCGGTTTCAGTATGCGGAGAAATGGCAGGCGAGCCGTACATATCGGTGCTTCTTATGGGAATGGGCGTGGATGAGCTTTCAACCAACGCCGCCACAACGCTGACAATAAAGAAGATAATAAGGAACATAAAGTTCCAGGACTCTATTGAGATAGCCGACAAGGCAATAAGAATGACCAAACCGGCAGAAATAAAAGCATTTCTTACATCGAAAATAAACGAGCTGTTACTCGGGAGCGAGAAGGAGGAGAAAGAATAATGAATATCCGCAAAGCAATAATTCCTGTGGCCGGACTTGGCACAAGGTTCCTGCCGTATACAAAGGCAATACCCAAGGAAATGCTGCCGATTATAGACCTGCCTGCAATACAATTTATAGTGGAAGAGGCGCTTGATTCAGGCATAAAAAGCATTTTGTTCATTACTTCGAAGGAAAAATACAGCATTGAGGACTATTTTGACAAGCATTTTTACCTTGAATATTTCCTTAAAAAGAACAAGAAGTACGACCTTCTGGCGCAGTTGAAAAGGGTGCCGGAAGATTTCACCATATATTCAGTAAGGCAAAAGGAAGCAAAGGGCCTTGGAGATGCCATACTTTACGCGCAGGATTTTGTGGGCAATGAGGAGTTTGCCGTGTTCCTGCCTGACGACCTTATATTTTCAAAAAAACCCGTTATGGGAGAAATGATGAAAATAGGCAGGATTTATAAAAAAGCTGTCCTTGCAGTAGAAAGAGTTGAAAAAAGAAAAATAAGCGACTACGGAATAATAAAACCTGCAGCAATAAAAGACAGGCTTTATGAAGTGAAGGATATGGTTGAAAAGCCCGCACCTGCCAAAGCTTTCTCAAACCTCGGCATTGTCGGAAGATATATCCTGCCGGCCAGTATTTTTAAATACATACGCAGCACAAAACCCGGGGCAAGGGGCGAGATACAGCTCACTGACGCTTTGCGCAAATTGATGCAGGAGGAAGGCCTGCTTGCATATGAATTTAACGGATTAAGATGCGATACAGGAAACAAGTTCAGCTATGTACTTGCCATACTCAGATATGCAAGCATGCAAAAAGAAATGAAGAATAAACTGAAAAAAGAAATAAAAAAAATATTTAATATTTAGCAGGTTGCTGGAAACTATTTACGGTGTCATTGCGAGGAGCGAAGCGACGAAGCAATCCATGTTTTCCAAGGGGAAATGAGATTGCTACGCTCCCCTTTGGTCGCTCGCAATGATAAAACAAGGTGTTTTTCAGCAACCTGTCAGGCTATTAATACGAAATCTTAAGCGAGGCGGTGCGCCGCATGGAAAAGCATTTTATAAAAATTCGGTTTGGCAACCTCAACAGATAAAAAATATTTTCTTTTTTGCGGAAGAGAGTCGGAGTGAGGGGGAAGATGAAAAGGCACAAGACAAGGTCTGGCGCGAGAACTTTAAAATCATGTAAAAAAGAGGATGCAAAATGAGTTTGCGAATGAAACGTAAGATTAATGTTAAAAGTATCATCTTGATTTTATTGGCCGGATATTTTATTAATTCCGTTGTGATTACAATAAGTGCCTGCATTTCCTTCTATCGTTTTAATATCAGCAAAACATATGATAATTATTTACAAAAACATGTAGACAAAAAATTATTTATTGATGGCAACGGATATGATAGATTTTCTTCGCTTCCGCTTAATGAAGTTGAATATAGAAAAGTTTATGTTATGCCTTTTTTTTGTCTAAATGATGTTTTTTTTAATGCCAAGGTATGGATTTTTCATGCTTACCTAATAAAAGGAATACATGATAAAACTTGTACTCGAGGAGCTGGATTGGCACCCGCAGTTTTAATATTAAAAAGATATGGCTTTGATTGGAAAATAAATGAATATTATTTATCGCCATAGATTTAAGGAGAAGTTAAGGTTGGCTAGCGTGTTGAAAGATTAGAATAGGAAAAGAAGTGTCACTCATTTAAGTATTTGTCAAGTATAGGCACGATTTCTTAACAAAGTGGTTCTCCATTCTTCTCTTCTTTTAACTTTTTTACATTCAGCCGCTCGGTCTTTTTAACCTAAAAAAACGAATTGGTTTAGAGGTGGGTTACAACACCCAGAGCGAAATAATTTGCGATAAAAACAAAATAATTTTACAAAAATACAATTGAAAAATATCAAATTTAAATATAAACTATTAACATAAACAGTTGAACAACAAAGAAAAGGAGGAGACATATGTTAAAGATTCTTTCGAGCATTTTAAGCATTTTAAATTCAAACACAAAACCAGAGGAGGTATGCCTGGGTGTAGTACTGGGGATTTTTTCCGGATTTTTGGTAATAGCGCCGTTTAATTTCGTTTTTATCTTCCTGCTGATCGTTCTTTTAAAGGTGAATTCCGGCATGTACGCCCTTGCCACCGTGTTCTTTAAACTCCTGGCGTTTGTCATAGACCCGCTGGGAGACAAACTCGGGTACAGCATACTGACAGCGGACTTTTTAATGCCGGTCTGGAAATGGCTGGCTGCGCTGCCCGTGGTGCCTTTTACCAGGTTTAACAATACTGTGGTCATGGGAGATTTTATTATAGGGGTAATAATAGCTCCTTTCGCATGGATCGGCACAAGCCATTTCATAGTTTATTACAGGAAAAACTGGCAGGAAAAACTCCAGAAACTGAAAATAATGCAGATCCTTTCTGTAGGCCAGCTAATAGAGAAAGGAGCCAAAAAATCATGATAAGAAAACACGGCGTTGCAGGCGTATCGTCAGTACTCGCAATACTAATAGTATTCAATGCCTTATTTTTAAATAAACTTGTCAAAATGGGAATTGTTGCGGCAGGAGAAGGGATATTTAAGGCGAAAGTTGAGATAGGAAAGGTGGATATCCAGCTTTTAAAAGGCAAAATCCTGCTTGAAAACATGGCCGTCGGCGATAAAAACCACGAATTCAAGAATTTGTGGGAGGCCCAGAATATAGAATTGAAGTTCATGATCGAGCCTCTTTTTAAGAGGAAGTTTATAATCGACAATATAAGCGTGGTAAACATGGCCATGGGCACGGACAGGAAAGATTCCGGATTCCTGCCTCCGAAAAAAATACAGAAGATTGAAAAACAGCAGGAGGACAAGAGTTCGGCTGTTGATAAAATGAAAGATAACGTAGACACAAAAGCAAAAACAGACATTCAAAAAATGCCTGTGTCAAAGAGCAACGATATTGGGGACAAGCTTAAGAATATTGATTATAAAAGCTATATAAGCAAGGATAACCTGGGGGCCTATAAGGCAATAAAAGATTCCGAGCAGAACATCAAGGCCAAAAAAGAAAAGACTTACGATGACATGAAAAATATAAACATAGAAGCCAAGGCGAAAACAATCGAGTCGGAGCTGCAGAGCGCCAAAGACGTAAAAGTCGGCGGGATAAAGGACATACCGGCGGCCCAGGCAAAATTACAGGAGCTTGGGAAAGTGAAAACCGACATCGACTCTTTAAAAAAAGACGTTGACACTGAAAAAAGCGACGTTCAGGATTTTTCCGACTATTCAAAAAGCGTTACCAGTGACATAGAAAAGGCAAAAGAGGCCGACGTGCAGGGCGTAATGGGGAAGTTTAACATAAATATATTAAACGCCTCGAATATAGAAAAATCACTTATAGGGCCAATCTGGTACGACCGCGTAACAAAGATACTGGACCTGCTTACGGTCGTAAATAAATATATACCCAAAAGCCAGAAAAAGGGCCCGAAACAAAAAGTAATAGAGCAGAAAAGAATGGACGGCAGGGACATAGTTTTTATAAGCAGCGCATACCCGACTTTCTGGATAAAGAAAATCCTGCTTACTACTGAAAAGGCGGATTCGAGCCAGTATATGGTAAAAGGCGAGATAGACGATGTAACAACAGAACAGGCCGTCATAGGGAAGCCGCTGACTTTTAATATATACGCAGAAAAGTCGGGAAGCGTCATGTCGATGAAAGGGGAAATAAACCATATCGACGAAATCAACGATAATATTACCATGAGCATGTCGAAGATACCGGCTTCAACCATGGGTCTTGACAAGATAGACTACGGAAATGTAAAAATGAAGAGTGCCAACGTGGATACAACAGCAGAAATAAAAAATACGGAAAAGACTATAACGATAAACGGAAATATTTTTCTGTCCTCCATGCAGTTTGACAAGCAGGACGCAAGCGATATAGTATCCCAGGTGCTGAAAGGCATTGACAAGATGAAAATAGGGTTCCACCTTGTTCAGAAGGACACTGGTTCCAGTTTGAGTTTTGACAGCGATATTGCAGACAGAATAAAAGGCAGCCTGAACAAGATATACGGCAAAAAAGTGGCGGAAGCAAAGGACAAAATTTCAAAAGAGATTGACGGCAAAATTAAAGACGAGAGCAACGGCCTGTTGAAACAGATAGCGGACGACAAAGGAGACCTTTCAAAACAGCTTGGCGCAGATAACGACAAGGTAGGAGGGTTGCAGGGGGAAGCCGGCAAAGCAGAGGCGTCAATACAAAAGCAGATAGCTGGTGCGCAGGGGCAGGGAGCCGCGAAAAGCCTGCAAAACATTTTCAAAAAATAGCTGTCAATTTGTTTAAAACTATATATCAAGGAAGTTAAATGACCTATATTTTACAGATCGGCAAAGAAAAAACCCGTGAAATAATTAAAAATATCATGCCTGAAGCAGACGCGGGGAAAACAGCCGAGGCCATGGAAATAAAAAACATTGAATTTTCCGAGGCCAATGACGGCATTACAGCTGAAATCCTGTTTAAAGGAGGGGTTTTGCCTGAAATTATAGAAGGCTTAAAGGCCAGCCTTGAAAAGGAAGCAGGCAAAAAAATAAGCATAAAGCCTGAATTTTCTGCCGATATCACAAAAGAAGCGATGATCAGCAGCCTTTGGCAGGTTTTTGCGTCAAAAGAAACAAACCTGAAACCATGGCTGGAAAACACCACGGCAAAAGCCGAAGGAAACACTGTTGTCATCACCTGCAGCAATGATTTTATTTATAAAAACCTCATCGATGAAAAAACAACAAAAGATATGTTCAAAAATATCAAGGAATTCTTCAAATTTGAGCCTGAAATCAAAATATTAAAAACAGCCGGTGAAATCGTCCATGACATACCAAGCATGACGAGGATAGTCACCTTTAAGGCAACGAAAGAGAGCAAAATATTAAAACAAAATATCGAAGGCGCAGTCACGCCGATAGAGAACATAATAGACCAGGGAAAGTACATAATAGAAGGCAGGGTCTTTCTTGACGATGAATATAAAAGGGAAATAAAAAAAACCGGCAGCAACAGCTATACGGTGCTTACGTTATATATAACAAATGAAGTTGACACTTTGAAATGTTTTACCTTCCTTGACCAGGATGACTCCCTCGGCGATGAAATAGATGCCATTAAATACGCACGGGCTGTCGTGGAGGTAAAGTATGACGAAAGGGAAGAAGAAATAACCGGCAGGATACGGCAGCTTCAAATGATAACAAAAGAGCAAAAGCAGGATACGGCAAAAGACAAAAGGGTTGAGCTGCATGCACACACGAAAATGAGCGCTATAGATGCGGTCATGGATGTCGATGATTACATCAAAACCGCTGCCAGGTGGGGTCACAAGGCAGCGGCTATTACAGATCATGGAGTGGCTCACATATACCCGCAGGCGTATAAAGCTGCAAAGCAGAAAAAAATAAAATTAATACTTGGACTTGAGGGATATCTTGTGGATGATATCCGAGCGGAAAAAACGAACAAACCGTACCATATAATTTTGCTTGTGAAGAATTATATAGGCCTGAAGAACCTGTACAAGCTGATATCGCTGTCACACAGGGATTATTTTTATAAAAAACCACGGATTCCAAGAGCGGAACTTGTTAAATACAGGGAAGGGCTGGTGCTGGGTACGGCCTGCTACCTTGGGGAATTATACCAGGCAATATTAAACAAGAAACCTGAGCCTAAAATAAAGGAAATAATAAATTTTTACGATTACCTGGAAATACAGCCTGTGGATAACAACAGGTTTTTAATAAAAGAGGGCAGGGTGGAATCAATTGAAGGAATAAGAGAAATAAACAAGAAAATATATGAATATGGAAAAAGCTGCAATAAGCCTGTAGCCGCAACGGGGGACGTACATTACCTTTCGGAAGAGCATAAGATTTACAGGGACGTGCTGCTGATTTCACAGGGATATGAGGACGCCGAGGGAGAGGAAAGCGCAAAACTTCATTTCAGGACGACGGACGAAATGCTTGAGGAATTTAAATACCTGGGTGTAGATGGCCAGTATGAAGTTGTAGTAAAGAACCCGGAATACATAGAAAAAATGGTGGAGCCGGATATAAAACCTATTCCGGAAGAGTTCGCGCCGCCACGTATAGAGGAATCAGACAGCAAAATAGTCGGTATTACCTGGGACAGGGCAAAAGAAATCTATGGAAATAAAATACCGGATTTTGTTTCAGAGCGCGTAAAAAAAGAGCTGGACGCCATCATAAAGCACGATTTTTCTGTACTATATCTTATTGCCAAGACAATGGTTGATAAATCAGTAAAAGACGGCTATATAGTAGGCTCTCGAGGCTCGGTGGGTTCATCGCTTGTTGCTTTTTTGTGCGGCATATCGGAAGTAAACCCCCTGGCGCCACATTATATATGCAAGAAATGCAAGCACTTTGAAATGAGCACCGAAGAAGATGTAGGTGTAGATTTAAAGGATAAAAAGTGCCCGGAGTGCGGGGAAAAGATGAATAAAGACGGATTTAATATACCGTTTGAGACATTTTTAGGATATAAGGGCGATAAAGTACCGGACATAGATCTTAATTTTTCGGACGAATATCAGGACAGGATCCATAATTTTGTGGAAGAATTCTGGGGCAAGGGCAAGGTGTTCAGGTGCGGAACAATAAACACAATAAAGCTTAAGGCTGCAAAAAGGGATTTTGTAAACAAATATCTGGAAAAGAAGGGAAGGACATTAAAAAAGGCGGAGATAGAAAGGCTGGCGCGCGGTTGCATGGGGGTCAAGAGGACCACAGGTCAGCATCCGGGAGGATTGATACTGGTGCCGGAAAACAGGGACATATACGATTTTACGCCTATCCAATATCCGGCGGACTCAAAGGAAAAAGATGTTATAGTAACCCATTTTGAATACGATTTCATGCACGATTCGCTTGTAAAAATCGACGCGCTCGGACATAAGGGACCGACCAGCCTGAAGTGGCTGTGCGAAACCCTGAATATGAATGTAGAAAATGTGCCTCTGGATGACAAAAAGACCATGAAGCTTTTCAGCGATATAAGGACGCTGAATGTAGACGAAAAAAAGTACGATTATCCAGTGGGCACCCTGGGAATACCGGAATACGGGACCAAATTCGTAAGAGGCATGCTTGCCGCTACAAAACCAAAAACTTTCAGCGAGCTAATATACATATCGGGCCTGTCGCACGGGACAAACGTATGGAGGAATAACGCGGAAGACCTGATAAAAGACAAAAAAGCAAATCTGAAAGAAGTGATATCGGTCAGGGACGATATAATGAATTTTTTAATAAACAAAGGACTCGCCAAGGAAAAAGCATTCAACATTATGGAAAAGGTCAGGAAAGGCAAGGGCTTAAGCGACGAAGATAAAAATGAAATGGCAAAAAACAAGGTACCGGACTGGTATGTGGAATCATGTGAAAAAATAAAATATATGTTCCCCAAGGCGCATGCTGTTGCTTACGCCATACTTTCCTTTAAAATAGCTTATTTTAAAATGTACCATCCGCTATATTTTTACGCGGATTTTTTCAACAGGAACGTGCAGGATTTCAAATACGAGTTTGCCTTCAGCGACGTAAACGGCCTTTATGTCCTGGCAAAAGAACTGAAAATGAAGAAAAACCTCGAGCCGAAAGAAGCGGCCACGCTGGAAGTGATGGAGGTAGTAATGGAAATGAAGGAAAGGCTGGGAGAGTTTTTGAATATTGATATTTATGGTTCAGACGCGAATACTTTTAAGGTAAAAGACGGGAAAATAATAATGCCTCTCACTATAATACCGGATCTTGGGCTGACTGTTGCAAATGCAGTCACGAAGGAAAGGTCAAAATCCAGGTTTTCATCCATGGAGGATATGGTTAAAAGAACAAAAATAAACAAAAATGTATCGAAATTCATGCAAGACAATAATATTGCCGGCGGTTTGCCTCTGACCGAGCAGATAGTACTTTTTTAAAGGAATAAAAAATGATAAAAATAAGCAAGTATTATTTGATGGCATTTTTTGCACTGGTTGTGATATCGGTCACGGCCGTAATCCTTTTCGGGGAATCGATCAGATACAGCGGATTTTTGCTTTACCTGGTGCTTTTGCCGCTTTTCTTTTTCACGGAAAGGGATGTAAAACTGGATAAAAGAGATTTTATTTATATGATTTTGTTTGTACTGGTAATGGCGCTGCTTTCAGCAGGCCAATACTTTTTTTCGCTCAGCAACCTGATTTATCTGAAACATGCATTGATATTTGTTAAATCAGCAGCAGCATTATACATATTTTCGATTTTTGCCAGAAAAAAGCATGACAACGAGCCTGCTGAATTTTATATCAAAGGTGAGACGATAGGGGTCGCCCTGCTTTTCGTTTTTTCACTTGTGCTTCGCATTTACAGGATAAACGAGATACCCACCGGAGTATGGTTTGATGAGGCCCAGAACGGCAATGAACTGATAAATATGGTTGGTTCAAACAGCCTGCCGGTGTTTATCCCGAGGATAACCCAGATGCCTGCCTTGTTTTTTTATTTTGCGGATTTTTTAACAAAAATTTTCGGAATGAATATTTTTTCACTCAGGCTGGTATCAATACTGCTGGGGACTTTCAACGTAATGGCGTTTTATTTCCTGGCGCGTCATATATTTAAGGATTACAGGATTGCCCTTGCGGCCTCGATAATGCTGGCTGCGTCCGAATGGCACATGGATTTTTCCAGGGTGGCCTTTCTCGGCATGCAGACGGTATTCCTTGAGACTGTATTTTTTTATTTTTATTTAAAAATGACCGAGGATGAAAAAATAATAAACCCGGTTATGGCAGGAATTACAATGGGTATAAATCTTTATACCTTCAGCGCTGCTTATTTTGTACCTTTTATTGTTGCCCTGTATTCAATCGTCCTTTTATTTAAAAATTTCAAATCTTTTATGAAAATATATTTAATAAATATTTTACTTACAGTGATAATAGCTTTCGTTGTGGCGCTGCCGCTTTTAAATTATGCAAAGAACAACCTTAATGATTTTACGCAGAGGGCGAGGGATGTAAGCATATCAAACGACCTGAAAAAAAGTAATAACCTGCTCCCTTTAATAAGCAACATAGAAAAACATTTTTTAATGTTCAATTACGAGGGGGATTATAACGGCAGGCATAACCTCTCAAAGGCTCCGATGCTCGATAATATCAGCGGAGTGCTGCTGGTGGCAGGGTTTTTGGCGGCTGTATTCAACCCGGAATATTACCTGTATTTGTTATGGTTCCTGGTAATGCTTTTACCGGGGATAATGACAAATTCAATAGAAGCTCCGCAGGCATACAGGACAATAGCCATAATACCGGCGGTCTACCTTCTTATTGCTATAGCTTTTTCGCAAATTAAGAATATGCTTTTAAAAATCAACAAAAACACGCTTTATCTTTCGTTTTTGTTTTTTGCTGTTGCATTTTCAGCTGCGACCTTAAACATTTACAGGTACTTTTTTGTATACGCTCATTCCAATTCAACGTATATCTCGTTTTCACCCGAGGCCACGGAAATATCGCAATGCATCAATGACAATTATGAAAAATACTATGTAATGGTTTCGCCTGCAAATAATATGTACCCGTTTTATTCTGAAGAGCAGGTAATAGTAAGCGCATTTTTAACTTACGGCAAAGGAACTTTCACAACTCTTGGCCCGCATATCAAAGACGTAAATAAAAATGAGCTAATCGGGAAAAAAGGCATACTTTTCATTATTAGGCCGACCGATACTGAGCTGGAGCAGGAAATAAATAAAGAATACCCTGATGCGGTCAAGGAAGAGCATAAAAATCCATATACCGGAGATGTAAATTTCATATGTTTTTACGTTAATACTCCCGGCGGTGGAAATGCCAAATAGAATATCAATCTTTGTTTTTGCATTGCTTATTACTGCACCCCTGCTCCTGAAGGCGACAGATAGCGTGACGCCGACCCCGAGTCCCGTTACAGTGCAGGCGCAGGTCATACCGGGCATGCAAAAATACAGTTTCAGCATGTACCTGTTAATAAAGGCAAAGAACAAAAAAAATATTCCGTTGCCGAAATTCGGATACAGGATACTAAAAACATTTCCATTGAGCGTAAGAGAGTTTACCATGCCTTCCAAATATATCGATTACTCGGGAAAATCCGTTAAGGAAAAGGCGGAATCAATAGTATCCCAGTTGTCGGATAACCGCAAAAAAAACGCAAGGTATGTGGCGCAGACGGTATTTGATTATTTAAAAGACATCAAGGACAGGATTTTTGATTTAAAAACAGGCACAAACCCGCATAAGCTGTTTTTGACTGCCGGAGAGGTTTTGAACGGACAGGAAGCCTGCATACTTGAAAAATGCAGAGCTGCAGTAATGCTTTTAAGGTACTTCACAATACCGTCTGTCATTACAATGTGGCGTGACCACTACGCGGTAGAATATTATTTAAGGCCGCTTGATACTGATGGAAAGGGCAGGTGGTATGTGATGGACTTTACAGGCGGATACAATGAAAATGACGCTTTTATCGAGCCTGCCGAATGGATGCCTTTAAACAGCAGGGAACTATTAAACGAGGACTGGGATGGAAGCGATATTTATATAAATGCAAGCTCTGTCAAGAATTCATATTTTGACAATATGGAAGAGGCAATAAGCGAATATAATAAAATAACCCTGACGGCAGAAGATTTTGCCCAGCAGGACAAAAGGGAAAATACACAGTCAAAAAAGCCTTATTACCTCATTAAAGGAATAAACTATGAAATATATATGAATGAAGGTTCAAAGGCCGACATAAAGTTTACATTACCATTTAATACTATTGATTTTTTTAAAACAATGAAGTTTTATTTGAAATCAAACGATAACAACCTGGTAATAAAATATAAAAGGCCACGCAGTTATGTTATACCTCCTCAGGAAGGCATGGTTTTTATGCTGCCTGCCGGGTTTGTTTCCCAAGCATCAGCTGCACCAAAAGAAACGAAATAATATGTTTCTTAAAACTTTAATTCAAATATTCCAAAAAACCATTGAAAATACACAAAAAATATGTTTAAATTATAATCAATAAAACTGATATTGAAATACTGACCATAGGAGGTTCATAAAATGAAAAAATTTTTGATATTATTCCTTACAGCCTTTATTTTTTCTATTTTATTTGCCGGATGCGGTCAGAATGTCCAGGTAACAGTCTGGAACAATTCGGGCGTAGTGCCGATTTATGCGGGCCAATGGCTTGCAGGAACGCTTGCCTCAAATACAGGACAAAACAGGACCCAGACTTTTTTGGAGTCAGCTGATAATATCACAGACGCTTCTGATGTTGCACTTGATGATTACAACAGTTTTACAGTCACTCTAAAGGAAAATGCCAATATAACCGTTACGGATAACGGTTATTATTATGCCAATGGAGTAACGGGATCCGGAGCAACTGCATTCAGCAATACTGCATCACAGACAATATACGGAGGTTTTCCTGACGCGCCACACTGGTATGCGGCATGCTATATTAATTCGGTTGTGATATATAAACAATAATATTAATCGATAAATGAAAAAAATTTTAACAGATGCATTTAAAGCAATACGCAAGGAAATCATAGAGGGGTTATCAAGCAAAAAAGTAGGCGAAAACGCCAAAGGTCAGATAACAAAATACTTCGATAAACACACGGAAAATAAAATCATATCCATATTAAAACAAAAATTGAAGTTCAAAGCTGTCATAATTTCCGAAGAATTAAAAGAAGAAATAACAATAAATAAAACTATGGGGAACAAGCCATATTACATAATAATAGACCCGGTTGACGGCTCTGACAATTACGCAAACGGCATTCCTTTTGTGGCTTTTGGGCTTGGCATATTTGACTGCTGCCTTAACCCGGTATATTCTTTTACCGGCAATTATTATACAGGGGACTATATATACTGCGATACGAAAAACATTATTTTTAACGGAAAAGAGTTTTATCCAAATAAGGCCAAGAGGCCCGATGGAGGCAGATTACTGCTTCTTGCCCTTAAAAACCTGAAATTCAGGAAAAAAGAAAAGCTGTTTAATTACCTGAAAGGCTTTGAAAGCGTGCGGTCGCTGGGAAGCACTATAAGTGAACTAATACTGGTTGTAAAAGGCAAAGCGTCGGCCTTTGTTGATTACAGGAATGAACTGACGCTTGAAAATTTCGCGCCGTTTTTACTGATAGCAAAAAAGTCCGGCTGTGTAATAAGCGATGTAAACGGCCGTGATATAGTGCTGAAAACCCTTTCCATGACAAAACCTTATAATGTGGTGGTCTCGGGAAACAATGCGATTCACAGGCAGATAATAAACAGCATAAAAAAGCTCAAATAATGAGAATCTCGATTGTTATGCCCGCCCATAACCAGCTTGAATACACGAAGCTGTGCCTTGAAAATATAAAAAGAAATACGCAAAGAATCGATTACGAGATTATTGCAATTGACAACGCTTCAACGGATGGAACTTCGGGATTTTTGAAAAAAAATAAAATAAAAGCAATAAGAAACAGAAAGAATTTTGGTGTGGCAAAAGCCTGGAACCAGGGGGTGAAGAAATCCAAAAGCGATTATGTCTGTATCATCAATAACGACATTATTACCGGTGACGGATGGCTTGAGACAATGGTTGACTTGTATGAGAAAACAGGCAATGCCGGAATCATAAGCCCCGGCACAAGGGAAGGCGCCATGGATTATGATTTTGAAAATTATTCCCAGGAATATGTCAGCAGGATGAAGGGGGTAAAAGAGCAGGGTTTTTTTGGATGGTGCATGCTTATAAAAAGCGACAGATTCAGGAAAGTCGGTTACTTTGACGAAAGCTTCGGCACCGGCATAGGCGAAGATACAGATTTTTACTTCAGGCTTAAAAAGGCCGGCTTTCAAAGTCTGAGGACGGGAGCTGCTTTCATACATCACTTCGGCAGCAGGACAATAAAGAGAATAAAAGAAAAGATAGGCAATGAATTTGAAAAAAATAACATTATGGCATTGAACGCCAGGTGGGGAATAAGGGAAGCGGGCTATTTGGGGAAGAAAACGAAAAATTTTACAAATTTTTTAAAAAAAATTTATATGAAAGCTGTTTACGGGCATTTGCTTCTTGAAAAATAAAGGGATATTATTTAAAGATTTTCTTTACCAGGCCGTATAAATTAACTGTGTTCTTGTCGAAAATTACAACCAAGGCAGTCATTGCAAGAAAACATATGTCCCTTAATATTGAACGTATGCCTATTGTATCGTCAAGCCCCAGTAGGTCAAAACATCCGCAGTCAATCTGCATGCCCCTGAAAAAGTCAATGGTTATCGACAGTGTGTACACAGCCAACAGGCCGCATAGTATAAGGGCCGCGCTCTGTGAATACACATCAAATACCAGGAGCACTCCGCAGACTACCTGTACCCATGGGATTAGAATTGACAAAGGAGGGATTAAAATTTCCGGAACCAGCTTATAAGCGGCTATGGAGTCGGCAAATTTTTCGGGATTCGGCAGCTTTGTAATGCTCGAAATGATAAATAATCCGCCTATTATTATTTTGATAACGGCAAGGGTAATTGGATGGGAAAGGAAACCTATTATTTTATTCTGCATGAATTTTTTATTTCGAATCGCCCTTCTTGGTTATGGGGAGGTTTGCCTGTGTCCATTGCGGCCATCCGCCGAAGAATATGCATACCTTCCTGTAGCCGGCGTCATAAAGGGCATATGCAGTCTTATCCGACAAATGGCAGCCTACGCCATGGCAATAGGAAACGAGAACTTTGTTTTTTAATACGTTTGCGAATTTGGGTATGTCGGTAGCGGCGCTTCCTGCGGGGATTGGTATAGCCCCTGCAATATGGGCTTCCTGGTATTCAGTCAGGGCCCTGGCGTCTATGAATACAGCTTTGCCGCTTTTATACAGATATTTTGCCTCATCAAGGTCAATCCTTGGTATAGTCTCTTTTGATGCGACAGGCTTTAACAGCTCTTTATAGCTTTTTTTGGCTGTCGTGCTGATTGCGACAGGGCTTGTTGATGTTGTGACACTTATATTCGTAGCCTGCTGGGTTGTGGATAATGCGACAGAGGCAGGGTTAATCGGTATCTGGTAAGTCTTATTTTTCTCCTTATCCTGCAAAGTCAGGAACTGTGAGGAATTTGCCTGCTTTTTAAGCTGGGCGGTCCTTATTACCGAGTAGGTGGCTGCAATTGCGGCCACAACCACCAGTATAATTACTGCTGATATAACCGGCTTTATGAAGTCAGCCTTCTGCGGCTTTGCAGCCTTTACAACCTGTTTTTTCTGGGTCCTCTTTTTTGGAACGGTTTTTTTTGTCGGCATTTTTCGCACCTTCCTTAAGTATTTGGTTTATTTCAATAAATATTATTTTATTTTCGGTTAAAAGTCAATAAGAATTTCCGTATTGTAAAACACCTTGACTTTTGGCATGCGGGAATGTATCATTTATATTGGATAATATGTAAAAAAGATCAGGAGGTGCTTTATGGCAATAACAGGAATAGCAGGCAATAATAATATAATGCCGACGCTGCAAAACGCGAATCTTGTCAAAATAAAAAAGGATTTTGACGATTTGAACCAGGCCTTGCAGAACGGCAATGTTAACAACGCAAAAAATGCATTTGCGGCGATGCAGCAGGATTTAAACAATATGAGGATAAATAACACACAAAACAGGCAAACACAGCAAAACCAGCAGAACAACCGGAACGCAACTGCTTTCAGGGAAATTGGACAGGCTCTTAATAACGGCAATATCGCAGGCGCAAAGAAGGCATTTGCCGTGCTTGCACAGGCTCTTGAGGCTCCCCAGCAACAGACGGCAGGACAAAAACAGGTGAATACAGCCGGTTTACAAAACAATAACAACAACCAGGTTCGTAACCAGAACAATACGTTATTTCAGCCGGCAAACAAAAATACACTTCAACCAGGCAACAATATTCATCAAAACAACAATGTTAACCAGCAGTTCAATAATTTTGTCAATTTGCTAAGGGATATTGCGGGCACGAATAATACCAACACGAAAATAGGCAATATAGCAACTGCAGCAAACAACGCATTTATAAATAACTGGCAAGCATAAAAATAAAAAGCCTTTCAGTAAATTTTTCAGGTTTATTGAAAGGCTTTTGTATTTTATTTCTTTTTATAATCTTGTTCTGCCGATTTCCGGCAGCGCCATTCGGACCTGCCTTGAAAACACCTCAGCCTATCGCTTCTTTGCCTTTTTCTCCGGTCCTGATCCTGATGCATTCCTCAAGCGGCAGTACGAATATCTTGCCGTCGCCTGTCTCGCCTGTCTGGGCGCCTTTCATAATGGCATCAATGGTCGGTTTCACGAAATTGTCGTTTACGGCGATTTCAAGCCTTATCTTCCTGAGCAAATTGCCTGTTTCCTTGACGCCCCTGTAAATTTCTGTTATGCCCATCTGCCTGCCGTGGCCAAGAACCTCGTTTACCGTCATCAGGTTTACATCCGCCTTATACAGTTCCTGCTTAACTTCCTCAAGCCTGCTCGGCTGAATAATCGCGATTATAAGTTTCATTGTTTGCCTCCTTATTCTATCAGCGTGTAGGCGCTCTCCTGGTGCTGTGACAAATCGAGGCCTATCGCCTCGTCTTTATCCCTGGCCCTTACGCCCATCACAAGATCGATGACTTTGTATATTATTAACGTTGCTGCAAAAGAATACACTGCCGTGACCGCTACCGCAAGCAGCTGGATAAGGAACTGGTGCGGGTTCCCGTAAAAAAGCCCGTTGGCGCCCGACGGGTTTATCATTGTTGTCGCGAAAAGCCCGGTCGCCATTGTGCCCCATACGCAGCCTATGCCGTGCACGCCGAAAGCATCAAGCGAGTCATCATAGCCTGCTTTGGCTTTCACTACAACAACAAAAAAGAAGCATACGCAGCTTGCCACTATGCCGATTACAAGCGCGCTTGCCGCGTTTACGAAGCCTGCCGACGGCGTTATGGCCGCGAGCCCGGCTACAGCGCCTGTTATAGCCCCGAGCATTGTCGGCCTTTTGTTGAATATTTTATCAAGTATCGCCCATGTTATGCCTGCCACAGCAGCCGAAGTGTTTGTCGCCACGAACGCGTTGCCTGCTATGCCGTTTGCCGCGAGAGCGCTGCCTGCGTTAAAGCCGAACCAGCCGAACCACAAAAGCCCTGCTCCCAGCACGGAAAAAGGCAGGTTATGCGGCGGCGGGGGCGCGGTGCTGTAACTTTTTCTTTTTCCTATTACAAGCGCCGTTACAAGCGCGGCAATTCCGGCATTTACGTGCACCACAGTGCCTCCTGCGAAGTCAAGCACGCCGAGCTTTTTCAGCCAGCCGCCTGTGCCCCATACCCAGTGCGCGACAGGGTCGTATACAAATGTCGCCCAGAGCAGGATAAACACCAGGTAGGATGAAAACTTCATCCTTTCCGCAAACGCGCCCAGGATAAGCGCAGGGGTGATTATTGCGAACATTGCCTGGAAAATCATGAAAACATTGTGGGGGATTGTCGGCGCGTAATCCGCGTAAGGCATGTAGCCGACGTTTTTAAGGAATGACCAGTCAAGCGAGCCTATGAGCCCGTTGCCCGGCGAGAACGAAAGGGAATAGCCGAAGACAACCCACTGCACGCTTATCACGCACAGCGCGGCCATGCACTGCATCAAAACACCGAGAATATTTTTCCTTCTCACAAGTCCGCCGTAAAAGAAAGCAAGGCCGGGCGTCATGAGCATCACAAGCGCCGCCGACACGAGCACCCAGGCCGTGTCGCCTGAGTCGATTTTCACGGCTGCCGCGGCCTGACCGCCGCCGGCAAAACAAAAAGCTGAAACAATCAAAAGCAAAAATAATACTGCAAAAAACCTTTTCATCTTATCCGCCTCCTGAATTTGTTGGACGCCGGTTAACCCGGCGAAATTTAAAGGGGCGGTTGACCAAACCGCCCCCGCAGAGGAAAAAGGATAAAACAGCCGCCGCGCCTCTACACGGCGGCTGTAACCGAATTAAATGTCGAAGTAAAGGCTGAACTCGTAAGGATGCGGCCTCAGCCTTACAGGGTCCACTTCCTTTTCTTTCTTGTAGTCAATCCATGTATCGATGAGATCCTTTGTAAAGACGTTTCCCTGCAGCAGATAGGCGTTGTCTTTTTCAAGGGCCTCAAGAGACTCATCAAGCGATTTTGTTACTGTAGGAACGGTTTTCATTTCTTCCCTGGACAGCTCATAAATGTTCTTGTCAAGCGGCTTGCCCGGATCTATTTTGTTCTGTATGCCGTCTAGGCCTGCCATGAGCATTGCCGAGAAGGCAAGGTACTGGTTTGAGGAAGGATCCGGCGGCCTGAACTCGATCCTTTTTGTCTTCGGGTTCTCCGAGTACATCGGGATCCTGACAGCTGCCGAGCGGTTCCTTGCCGAGTACACGAGGTTGACCGGCGCTTCGTATCCCGGTACGAGCCTCTTGTAGGAGTTTGTTGTCGGCGCGCAGAAAGCCAGCAGGCTCTTCGCGTGCTTTAACAGGCCACCTATATAATACTTGCAGAGCTCGCTTACCTGGGCGTAGCCGTTTTTGTCATAGAAAAGGTTGGTGCCGTTTTTCCAGAGTGACTGATGCACGTGCATCCCTGAGCCGTTGTCGCCGAAAAGCGGCTTTGGCATGAAGGAAGCGACCATGTTGTTCTGCTTGGATATGTTCTTGACTATGTACTTGAAAAGTATGGTGTTGTCAGCCATTTTTACAAGCGGGCCGAACCTCATGTCTATTTCGCACTGGCCGGCTGTGGCGACCTCATGGTGGTGGACCTCAACAGGTATGCCTGACGCAAGCATCTTCAGGACTATCTTGCTGCGCAGGTCCTGGATAGAATCATGCGGCGGTACAGGGAAGTAGCCTTCCTTGTTCCTTATCTTGTAGCCCAGGTTCGGGTTCTCTTCGCGGCCGTTGTTCCAGTTGCCTTCAATGGAATCGATGTGGTAAGAGGTACCGTTTGTGGTTGAATCAAAGGTGATATCGTTAAATATGAAAAATTCGAGCTCAGGCCCCCAGTAGCTGGTGTCTGCTATGCCTGTGGATTTCAGGTATTCCTCGGCTTTTTTCGCTATAAACCTCGGGTCCCTTGAATAAGGCTTTTTTGTGATAGGGTCAAAAACGTCGCATACGATGCTGACAGTCGGCACTTCGAGCACAGGGTCGACTATTGCCGTTGCCGGGTCAAGATACAAAAGCATGTCCGACTCGTGTATGCTCTGGAACCCCCTGATTGATGAGCCGTCAAAACCTATTGCTTCAGTCCAAATGCTTGACGGCCTTCCATCCGCTTCGAAAAGCTCCCCGGCCGGAACCGAGAAATGCTGCCAAATGCCCGGCATGTCGATAAACCTTAAGTCCACGAACTTGATGTTGTTGTCCTTGATAAGCTTCTGTACTCTCTGGATTTCTTTTTCGTCTGCCATTTTATTGCCTCCTTTTTAAAATTTTTAGCCTGTTTTAACAGGCCTATATTGGATTGTAAAACGAGCAGGGATAATATTGGATTTGCCCCCCTTACTTCCTAAAACCAGCATTTTTGCCATATCTTTTACCTCTGCGTTTAAAGTTTTGGGCACTTGCAGCTGCCCATGGTCCATATATAAATATTTTAGGCATATAATTGCAATTAGCGTGCCGCATTAAAAAAGCCTTAAAAATATGGGAAAAGATTAAACTAACTGTGTGTTTATCCAAAATATTGATTAATTTTTGATATATTTTTTTGTTATGGTGGTTAAAAAACAGACATTCCAATTTGGAGCCAGATTACCCGCAGAAAAAGCCTTATAATAAAGACAAAAATTTGCTTAAAAAACAGGCATGTGTTTATATCATGGTTAAGCGGTGTTAAAATGCGGAAAAACCACGGTAAAGATAAATGCACCCTGCCTGTGGAAAATAAATGAAAAAGGGCAGGCATTTCTGCCTGCCCTTTCGTTCATTGGTTGATATTTACATTTTAAAAAGCATATCCGCGTAAGTCGGTACGGGCCATAACTCCGCAGGCATAATTTTTTCTGCAGTGTCAACGTCGCTTCTTAATTCAACACAGCCGGTAAAAATTTCATCCCTCACAAATTTCGCTTTTTTTGTAGTCTCGTCCATCGACCCCTGATCTTCAATCGCGTTGTCGAGTTTTTTTACCTTGCCTGTGATTGAATCAAGCAGGGATGTTATTTCTTTTAAAAGAGCTGCCTGGGTTGATGAAGAACCGCCGGCAGTCTTGACTTTATTTATTGTACCGGCAAGCTGGGCTGTAAATTTGATCATTGCCGGGATATACATTGTTTTTGCCATTTTCAGCGCTGTTAAAGCCTCGATGTTGACTACCTTTATATAGTTTTCCAGAGCGACATCGTACCTTGAGTGCAGCTCTTCTTTTGAAAGAACGCCGTATTTGGTGAAAAGCGTCTCTGCCTTTTTGCCCACGAATACCCTGTGCGCGTCAACCATATTTTTCACGTTCGGCAGTCCGCGTTTCTCGGCTTCCTTTACCCAGTCTTCGGCATAGTTGTTGCCGTTGAATATTACCTTGCTGTGGGCTTTTACGACTTCTTTCAGAATCGTAAGCACCTCGGCGTTTACATTTTTTGCCTTTTCAAGTCTTGTGGCAAACTCGTCGAGGGTCTCCGCAACTATGGTATTTAAAACCATGTTCGGGTTTGAGTTTGAAGCCGATGATCCGACCATCCTGAACTCAAATTTGTTTCCGGTGAAGGCAAAAGGTGATGTCCTGTTCCTGTCCGAGTTGTCCTTCGGGAACAGAGGCAGGGAATCAACTCCGATTTTTATAGGGGCGTTTGTGTAGCCCTTTACTTTCTTTCCGGCTGCGATTGCCTCGATTGTTTCGGTAATTTGGTCGCCCAAAAACATCGAGATTATGGCCGGAGGCGCTTCGTTTGCGCCGAGCCTGTGGTCATTGCCCGGAGTTGCGGCACCTGCCCTGAGCAGGTCGGCGTGCTTGTCAACCGCGTTTATTAAAGCAGCCAGGAATATAAGGAACTGCGCGTTGTCGTGCGGCGTGTCGCCGGGTTCAAGCAGGTTCAGTCCGTCGTCTGTCGCCAGCGACCAGTTATTGTGCTTGCCTGAGCCGTTTATGCCTGAATACGGCTTTTCATGAAGCAGGCATACCAGGCCATGGCGCAAAGCAACTTTCTGCATTGTATCCATTGCCAGCTGGTTGTGGTCCACTGCCAGGTTCAGGTTTTCGAACATCGGCGCCATTTCAAACTGCGCAGGCGCGACCTCGTTATGCCTTGTTTTTGAAGTTATGCCCAGCTTCCACAGCTCCATGTCCAGGTCGGTCATGAAACCGGCAATCCTGTCCTTTATCGAGCCGAAATACTGGTCCTCGAGCTCCTGGCCCTTCGGTGAGGCAGAGCCAAAAAGCGTCCTTCCGCAGAGCATAAGGTCAAGCCTTTTTAAATAAAGCTCCTTGTCTATCAAGAAATATTCCTGTTCGGGCCCGAGTGTGGCAAATACCCGTTTTGATTTTTTATTTCCCATCGCGCGCAGGATCCTGAGCGCCTGCTTTGATACTGCTTCCATGGACCTGAGTACAGGGATTTTCTTGTCGAGAGCCACTCCGGTATATGAGTAAAACGCGGTTGGTATGCACAGGGTCACATCGCCGTCGGCGTCTTCTTTCAGAAATGCCGGCGAGGATGAATCCCATACAGTATACCCGCGCGCCTCAAATGTCGCGCGAAGCCCGCCTGAGGGGAATGAGGACGCGTCCGGCTCGCCCTTGATGAGCATCTTTCCCGAGAATACAAGCTCTGCGCCCCCGTCTTTTGTCGGGGTAATAAATGCATCGTGCTTTTCAGCCGTTATGTCCGTAAGCGGCTGGAACCAGTGTGTGTAGTGGGTTGCACCCCTGTCAAGCGCCCAGTTTTTCATGTCCTCTGCAACTACCTTGGCAACTTCGAGCGTAAGCTGCTTGCCGTCGTCGATTGTTTTCTTAAGCTCGTCATAGGTTTTTTTGGGCAACCTATCCTTCATGACCCTGTCGCTGTACACATTAGAACCAAAAACTTTTGCAAGACTAACCGGTTTCTTATCCATTTTTCACCTCTGCTTTGGATTTTAGCTGCAATGCAGCCTATGGTTACCCGAAGAGAATAAACTATTTTTTGCAATAATGCAAATATTTTTTAAAACAAAATATTATTTTGCGTGTTCAGGCAAATGGTCAAAAAACAGGCAATTGACTTTAATATTGAAATTCCTCAAAAAAACGCATATAATTAACAAAAATATTTGCTTAAAAAACAGGCACCGGCTTGCAGGCGGATATGCCGGATTACAATTAATTTAAAGCAGGGAAAAATGGGAAAAAGGATAACAAAGACCGCAAAAGTAAGTACAGAGGCGACGGCAAAAACAGCAGTGCCTGCCGATGCAGGCGACAATAAATTGCTGCAAAATAAAATCAACAAGCTCAAATTAATCCATTATATTTCCGTTGAGATGAACAGACCCCATACAGCCAGGGAGCTATTCGGGATAATGCTGGACAAGTGCATTGAGCTCACAAACGCGACAACCGGCAGCGTCATGCTCATAGACAGGGACAATAACGTACTTGACATTCTGGCATCAAAGGGCTTTAACGAGGAGACGGCCAACAGTACAAAGCTGAAAATCGGCGAGGGAGTAACAGGCTGGGTGGCAAAAACAGGCAACCCAAAACTTTTAAACGACATAAAGCAGGAGCCGCTTTATGTGAGCATAAGAAAGGACCTGCGGGCAGAGCTGGCAGTTCCGATAAAAACTGAAAAAGAGCTCATGGGCGTGATAAGCGTGGACAGCAACACAGTCAATGCCTTTAACGACGGGCACCTGGAACTCATGACCATGGTCTCGGACCTTGCGGCCCAGATACTTCTCAGGGAGCAGACCCAGGAGAGCCTGGAATCAAAGGTAAGCGCGCAGGAAATACTCATAAACGCATTCGATATAATAGAAAGGGAAAACGACCTTACGAAAATTTTTAATTCCATAATGGACGTGCTTAAGACAAAAATGGAAATAATCAGGGGCATGCTTGTGCTGTTTGACAAGGACAACCCGGATTCGCTCAAGATAAACTGCGGTTACAAGATAAGCGATGACGCGATAAAAAAGGGCATATACAAAATCGGCGAAGGGATAATAGGCGGGGCGGTAAAATCCGGCAAGACAATAGCTGTGGAGGACATAGCGAATGAGCCCAGGTTTTTAAACAGGATGAAGATACACAGGGCAGGCATGGGGCAGATATCCTTCACTGCGTCGCCTATAAAGATAGACAACCAGGCGCTTGGGGTGCTTGCCATAGAAAACAAGTTTGAAAGCAGGAAGCATTTTGAGGACATCACAAACACAATGACGCTCCTGACCTCCATGATCGCATACAGGGTTAGAAACTATCAGCTGCAGGAAGAAGAAACAAGGAAACTTATAACAGAAAATATAGAGCTCAAGGAAACATTAAAAAACGAATACAGCTTCAGGAATATTGTGGGAAAAAACGATGCGCTCAGGAAAGTTATAGAGCAGGTAAAGACTATTTCAAACACGCCTGCATCCGTGCTTATTACAGGCGAGACCGGCACGGGCAAGGAGCTCATAGCAAAGGTAATACATTTTCTAAGCGAGAGGCGCGACAACAAGTTTATCAGCGTGAACTGCGCCGCAATACCGGAAAACCTGCTCGAGTCAGAGCTTTTTGGATATAAAAAAGGCGCTTTCACGGGCGCTGTTTCCGACAAGAAAGGCAAGTTCGAGCTGGCGACAGGCGGCACTCTATTCCTGGACGAGATAGGCGACCTGCCCATGCATTTGCAGCCGAAGATTCTGCGCGCAATACAGGAAAAAGAAATCCAGCCGCTGGGCAGCGAAGAAACCGCGGCAATCGACATAAGGATAATCACGGCCACAAACAGGGATCTGCAAAAAATGATAGACGAGAACAAGTTCAGGCCGGATTTGTTTTTCAGGCTGAACGTCATCAATATCAGCCTTCCGCCGCTGCGCGAAAGGCGCGACGATTTGCTGCTGCTTGCGGACTATTTTATAAAGAAATTCAACAAGGTCTACAGGAAAAACGTTAAGGGCATTGACCGTGATGCGGAAAACATATTCATGAATTACCAGTGGCCGGGGAATATAAGGGAGCTGGAAAATATAATAGAAAAAAGCGTAATACTTTCCAGGAACGATATCATTGACAAGTCGGCAATCCCGGATACCGTGATAAATTTCGCGAAAAATGCCGCTGACGACAGGTTTAACCTGAAAAACTGGCTCACGGAAGAGGTCAAAATGGCCGGCGACGAGAACCTGTACGCCAATATAATAGGTAAGCTCGAGAAACTGCTGGTCGAGGAAACCCTCATAAAAACAAACTACAACAAGTCAAAAACAGCCTCAATTTTGGGCATAAACAGGAACACGCTGAAGGCAAAGATAAAAGAGTATAAGATTATTTAATCCGTGCGATTAAGGCAGAGACACGCCGTGGCGCGCCCCTGCGACGTACCATTTAGCGTTAAAAATTATTTGTGATGGTGATTTATTATGCAAACGGAATTCGTTGAAAGGCGCAGTACCAGGCGCATTAATGCCGGCGGAGAAACCAAATATAAAATAGCCAGCGCCAAGGCAAACGGAATTAAATCAAATTATGAGAGCGGGAAAATAAAAAATATATCCAAAGGCGGAATATGCCTTTTATTAACCGGTAAAATAGAGGAAGGAACTACCTTGCGTGTTGAAATTAATTTAACAAATCCGGAAAACAGGATGATCAGCGCTTTTTGCGAGGTTGAATGGTGCAATCCGGCGGGCCCGCAGGATTTATATGAAATTGGGTTGAGTTTTTTTGCCGTGAAAGAAGAGGACCAAAAATTCCTGGACGGTTTATAAGCGGGACTTAGGATGAAATAATGATTTTAAGCGTAAGATCCGCATCAAAAGGGCCCGAAGACGGAAACAGCCTCCGCATTTAATTAAAAAAGTGGAGCCCCCCGGGCTAAAGCCCGGGGCACCTTAAACTGCAACGGCTCGCTTTCTGCTCGCCGCTGGTAATCTTACGCTCAGCGTTATAGCAGTAATGCGACCTACCCGTAGCAGAATGCGCAACGCGCATTCCTCCCCGGGCTCATAAGCACGGGGATTCCTGCGTAGGGTATTGGAAATTTAAAATTGGCAGTTCTTTAGGGGGCAGGCCTTTTATCCCCCATTCCCAATCAATAACCCCCCCCTTTTGGCCTGCCCTTTTATTTTATGACAGCGTTTATTTTGCCAAGCCGTAATTGTATTTGGCATTATTCCATTTGGAATTCGGCATTCTAATCCAAATCCAAAATTATTAAATTCCAAATCGAATACGTACCCGCTCCAATCTGAGGTTATTACCGAAGACAAGAGGCATATATGCATCCCCATTTAATAAAGGCAGCAGTGGGATTTTACGGGCGTTTGTTTGCAGCCCCGGCATGAATGAATTAAATCCAGGATTCCAATCCAAAATTGTCGAATAAGAAGAGATTACTGTATGACCACTTGACTATCCGATTCCTGTGGATTATAATATAAAGGTAAACCACAGGAGGATATGATGGAACAGGCCGACGCGGCGCTTTGCGGGAAGTTTGGACATTTTAAAGGTCCTGAAATTGAAAATCGGCAATTGACAATTGGAAATTAAAGAACAGGGGGAAATCATGAAAATACCAATCTCTAAAATCCGCTTTAATCCGGAAAACCCAAGGCATTTTATCAATCCCGACAGCATAGACAGCCTGGCTGCGTCCTTTAAAGCCAATGGACAGCTCGAATCTGTGAAAGTCCGCAAACTGACATCCCAGGACACGCCCTCGCAGGGGTGCACAGGCACAGAGCCTGCAGAGTACGAGCTTTTCGAGGGCGAAAGGCGCCTGCGGGCAGCCATGAAACTGGGCTGGACAGAGATAGAGGCTGAGGTATTCACAGGCAGCAGGGAGGACTATTCCCTTAAGGGGTTTATGAACAATAACGGGGAGCCATACCACTGGCTGGATAAGTATAGGTACATTGCCGATTATGTGGCAAAGCACCCTGACCTGACTCAAAAGGAGATTGGGGATAAATTGGAAGTGGACCAACAGGGAATCAGTGAAGCCACACAGGTTATACCCCTATTAAATAAAGGGGCAATGGAGATAATTTACCTCCCGGAGGTAAAATCTAAGGGTTGGAAAGTGCCTGAAAAGGCAGTTTTGGCGTTAATATACGGTCTTGGGTCCGATTTACGTAGACCTGAACTTGTGGAACGCTGTGTAAAGGTACTTATAGAACAGAAAATGACTGTGGAAAAGACCAAAAAACTGGCTGAGTGGGTAAAAGCAGGCAATATGCCGGAATCATATCCGGCAGGGGGAAAAGCAGGGGAAAGGGGGAAGGGGCAGGAGCAGAACCAGACGGACGGGCCATATGCCAAGCTGTTGCAGGAACTAGGGCAGACAGGGTATTTTAAGATAAAAAGGCAGGCTAAGGGTGGCCTTCATATTATAATACCGGATGAGACTAACGGCGCTCTGGCAGCACTTGGCGCGGCAGGGGCATTATGGGCGCGGGAGAACGCTCTTCGAGCGGGTGAAAAGGGGGAAGGGGTAGGTGGTAAGGTAGAACAACAACAAAACCAGGCGGTGTTCTTTGAGGGGAATCCGTATCTGGCGGATTTGCCGGGTATGATTAAGCAGGTTCAAGGTTCAAAAGCGGGTTCAGGAGTTTCGGACAGCACAGGAGTGCCGTCAATGAAAGGGCTGGGCGGGAAGAGCTTTTCGGACAACACGGGAGTGTTGTCCCTACTAAAGAATGCGGCTGCAGCCGGCACGCCAAAGCACATTTCCGGAAAAATACTGAAAAAAGCTGTTGTGTTTGCATATAACCTGTATATAAACCATGGCAAGGCACAGCAAAACAATAAACAGGGCCCTGCTGGGATGCCGACGAAAATAAAGAGTATGGTTATTGGGGGCTTTAAAAAAATATCATTTAATAATAAGGCTGTCATCATGGGTATGTCACTGATTGCCTTGATTGCAGCAGGTGCCTTTATCCTACAGCCTGGACTAAAGCTGATATTGCCTGCTGCGCATACCAGTAACGCGCATTCCATGACAGCGCAGAAGCCCGCGCTTATGCCGGCTGTCACGCAAATCAGCACTGTCTCTTACGCACAGGCGCCTGTTTCCGGAGAAACTTCATCCTTCGTTAAGACTACGGCTGACAAGTCGGCAAACAAGCCAGTATACAAACCAACGGTTAAGCCAAAAGACAAGACGGTGAATAAGAAGCTTCATATCAAAGGAGTTTATGCCGCGGCATCGCCGTCCATACCTTATGATATGAGCGACGAATGGAAACAGGCAATGCAGGATTTTAATCAAAAGAATTACGAAGGCGCGCTTTTATGGCTCGGCAAGACAGAAGACATATACGGCGATAAACCGTATATCTGCAAATACATGGCTGACTGCGAATATATCCAGAGCGATTTTAATGAAGCGGAAGAACATTATAAGGAATACCTTGGAATGAACCCTGGGGATAAGGACGCGGAAGAGAAATTAAAAAAATGCGAGTCTGAACTGGCGCTGCCGCCGGCGCCTGACGGGATGGAGGCAGGGAAGTGAGAAGAGCAGAGGGTTGGAGGGTTGGATGGTTGGCAACTTCGGATGATCAGAAGAATGGAAGTTCGGAGGAATGGCAAAGGCGGGAAAACGGAGAGACGGAAGGTCAAAAAGATGGAGGGTTGGCAAATGATGGGGCAGGAGTTTTGAACTCTGGGAATGCCAAATTCCGAACTCCTGAATTACTGAATCGCCTGTTTTGGCGAAGATGGATATTGAAAAAAATCAAGAAGGATATTTGATTGGAATACCAAACCATGTACCAGTCACTAAGTTCCGGTACATGGCCCTGTAGCAGAGGAAGCATGAAAAATAAGCTATTTTTTTGGATATGCACTGTTTTAGTGCATATTGCAAATATATGCACTATTTTAGTTAAAAACAGTGCATATGAAAGAATGGGGTGGGATTGTGCAAGCTGTGACATTTTACTGTGACAAAGTATTAGGTTTTTTGAATTCCAAATTCCGAATAGTTTTTGAAGTAGTTAATTGAAAATTGGCAATTGGAAATTGAAAATTATTTGAAAGGTGGCGGCAATGAAAAGATTCCAGCTTTCTGTTCAGGATTTAAAACGCACAAAGCAAAGTTTGGTACCCTCTCGCTTTATTACTTAAAATGTATGGAGGCTATATGGTTACTTTAAAAGAATTGTGGAAAAATTTAACTAAGGATGAAAAAATCGAGGCAGCAAAAATTTCTTTAATAAAAGAAAATGTTCCTGGTAATTTAAAAGAAAAACTAGTAGATGTAAAAGAATGTTTCGAAGATATGGCTAGAACACTTCGATTTAGGGTGAAATATTTTAATAATTTATCACCAGCGGATTTTTTAAATAGATTAGAATTATTTATTAATTCAGTTGAAGATAAAGATTATGGAGATATTTTAAACAGACTTTTAAGAAATTATATATTGATTAAATATAATAAAATGATATCGGATTTTCTTGATGGCAGCGGAGTAAAACATCAGTTAGGGCTTTTTGATGAAGATGAGAGTATAGAGAAAGATAAGTTCATTAAAGGCATCAATACAATTAAAAAAAAATATCCTGAACGGGATTGTGGATTATATTTCTCATATATTATGATTACTGCAGAAAATGAAATAGCCTGGAAAAATTTAGGAGAAGCTTTAAACGATTCTAATTTTAATTATTCAGCAATAATAATAAATCAGGAAAAAACAAGTGAAATAACTGAAAAAATAATAACGCAAAATATGATTGACAGCCCCGAATTTACCACGCTTGATGGTATAATAATAAAAGAGATAATTGCTTCGGCTATAGGTCAAGAAGGTTCTTTAAATAGAGCGCAGATTGACGACTTGGTCGATGAAACTGTTGAATTACAAGCTGCGCGACATAAATCATTTTTCCATAAAGGTTTTATGGATGCCGTTTTCGGATTATCTTATAAATTTCATTTCTCGGGAGAAAATGAATTACGTAGAATTTGGTACTTATCCGGTGTTATTCATGGATTATACAGGCAGAATAAAAGCGATGATATATTAAAAATAATTATGGACAATTCTGATATTATCGATCAGATGAAAAGTTCTAGACATGTAGGATGTATAATAAGCGTAACACATCTAACTTTTGATATATACTTAGCTGCAGGAAAATTCAATGCTCTTACCTCTTTGATCAATGCTACTTTTGAGAACGACTTTTGTGTAAACGATCAATTTAAAACATTAGTTTTTAAAGTACTCGATAGCGGTTCTGACATAATACGTCAGGGTAAATCTTTGGAAGCTATTGAATTATTAAAACTGTTGGAATCTAGACAGAAAAATCTACCGAATTCTATTGTGAGCAGACTAAAAAGAAAAATGGCACAAGCTTACCAGATGAAAGGCGATTTGCAATATGCTAAGAAAATTTTTGAAGAACTTCTTGCAACAAGTGTAGAATTTGAAGACAGGGCAAATACAGAAACCGATTTTGCATTAGTTAACGCAGGATATAGTTCACTTTTTAATTTAGTTAGATTGGAAACTCCAGGCCAAGCTAGTTCACTAAAAGAAACATTATATTCTGTTTTTAGTATTTTAAAGGAGACTGCAAATAAGTATGGTGAACAGGCTGTAAATGCTAATTTTTGTTTGGGACTTTATTATTTTCTCGAAGGTAATAGCATTTCAGAGGCTATTAATTTTCTGGAAACATCTTTATTTGGGATGGAAAAGAAAGAGAAAGCCTATAGTTATAGCGGACTTATCGAATGGAATCGTTTTTTGCTTGGTATAGCATTGCTGGAATCAATTCAGGCTGAAAATTATGCAAAGGCAATGGTTTGCATACAAAAAGTGTTGATGGCAGGCGTTGATTTTAGTCAGTGGTTGTGGTTGAAAGCACTTAAAGCTGCAGCTGTATATGATGACCTTACTATTGCTGAAACTATTTCGAATCAGATAAAATATAGTAAAAAAATAAGCCCTAAAGAAATATTTGATGCAATAGGCTTTGACAACATTTTGAAAATACAAAGTCTCCTTGAAAGATTTTTTGAAGTATCAGAATCCGGTAAAATAGATAAAAATTATATATTTATGGGTTCAAAGGAAATGTTGGAAAAAAGTTTACAAGATGGCTGTGACAATGAATTTGAAATAGCATTAAGAATACTTGACGGGTTGGAAGTATGGTCAGAAGAAGACTCTGAGACAAGAAAAAAATTTATAGAATTGTTAGAAGAAAAGAAAAACTATAATCCGGCATGGAGTGAACATGAAGCTGGTAATTGTTTGATTAGATTATATGAAAAGGACGGAAAAAATAATAATGCTGTGGAAATATTAAGAAAGAGATTTTATGAGCGCATTAACAGCGGCGATGAAATAAAAAGATTGGACTCTGTTAATATATTAGAAAAAATTAAGGAACTTAAAACAGAATCTGATGAAAATTTAACTATATTGAATGATATGCTTGTTGCAAAAAACTTGATATCAGAAAAAGTTACAAATATCGATATGCCATTGTCAGTAAATTTAAGTGTATATTACATTGGAGGGGATGAGACGCAGGCATCTTATCAATCAGATATATTTGATTATTTTAAGAAAAAAATGCCTGGTCTTATTTTGGATTTTTACTTTCCTAAATGGTCTTCGAATTGGAATCATGATTACGATAATATAAAAATTAAATTGGAAAATTATGATGCTATTGTGTTGAGTCCTTATATACGAACTACGCTGGGACAAAAAATAAGAAAACTTTGCAACGATAGAAAAAAGCACAGATACAACTGTACGGGCAAAGGAAAAAACTTCATAATAAGGGCTATTGAAAGTGCTGTAAAAATGGAAATAATGCAATAAATAAAATTCCATTAAAATTTATAAACATTTTGACTATTAACTGTTAAAAATCAACAAAGCATAGAAATTCGTTAAGTAAAAGAATGATCTGAAATCATACCTTACCTAGAAAAAGGAAATTAAGAAAATAAAGAAATAAATGAGGTGAAAAATGAAGGCGCACGAACTAAGGTCTGATGATTTTTTGTTCACTGAATCGCTAGTTTTTGGCTAAAATGAATTTTAAAAAAATTTAAGAAGGATATTTGAATGGATAAATTTAGCAAAAAAACCAGAAGCAAAATAATGGCGGCTATAAAGTCTACAAATACCTCTCCTGAGATGGCTATATTTAGGTGCTTGAAGAAGCAAGGCATTAGTTTCCAACGGCATTATAATAAGGCCTTGGGAACTCCTGATGTTGCATTGCCAGCACGAAAAATTGCTGTTTTTATTGATGGGGATTTTTGGCATGGTTTTCGGTATCCTGCATGGGGAAAAAGGCTAAATAGTTATTGGAGGAAAAAAATAGAAAGAAACCGTAAAAGGGACAAACTTTATCATAAGAAGTTACGGGCAATGGGATGGAAAGTTCTAAGGGTATGGGAACACCAGATCAAAAATGATTTCCAAGGAACTATAGAGAGGATAATTTTTTTATGGAAGAAAGGTAAAAATTAGTGTATATTAATGCCATGAAAAATCTAAATTCAAAAAGAAAATTCCCATCAATTTCCTTATTCACTGGAGCTTTTGGCCTTGATTTAGGCCTCGAAAAGGCAGGTTTTGAAATCAAAGCATGTGTAGAAAAGGATGATAACTGCGTCAAGACAATTATTGCAAATAGGCCTTCCCTTGAGGACAAAATAATAAATAAGGATATTAATAAAGTATCTGTTCCGGAAGTCCTTAAAATTGCGGGCTTAAAGCGTGGTGAGGCGTTTCTTGTTGCAGGAGGCCCACCTTGCCAACCATTTAGTACTGTCGGGAGGAGAGAATCTATCTCGTCAAAAGAAGGGAACTTATTCCATAAATTCCTTGAAATTGTATGGGGAATTTACCCTAAATATTTTATTTTTGAAAATGTTAAAGGGATACTATCTGCTGCCATACAGCATAAACCACTTAATATGAGAAATAAAGATGGCAAGGACTTGAAAAAGAAAGAAGAACTTGGATCCGGCTGGGATTTCATTAATAAGCAATTTGCAAGAGTATTGAAGCAGGGTAAAAAAAGCGGCTATAATTTTACTGCTTGGGAATTAGATGCGGCTGATTTTGGTGCTGCTCAGAAAAGGAAAAGGGTATTTATTGTTGGTACTCGAAATCACAATAAATTGCAAAAACCAAAAGGAAAGTATAGAAACCGACCGAAATTATTGAAAGACGTGATAGGTAATTTAAATGGTAAATATGAAAAATCAGGAGTTGATTATTACCCCTATGATAAATTAAGATATAGAATTTTTAGTGAAAATTTAGTTAAGGCAGGAGAGAACTGGACATCTTTACCTGTGAAGTTACAGAAGAAAGTAATGGGTAAAGGGTGGTATGCAACCGGAGGAAAAGTTGGTTTTTGTAGAAGGTTATCATGGGATAGACCTAGTCCAACAATAACAACCAACCCTATGGGACGGGCAACTAACCTATGTCATCCTGAAAAGCCAAGGCCGTTAAATTATACTGAATGTGCATTAATACAAGGCTTCCCTAAAGGATGGAAATTTGAAGGAAGTTTAGCACAAAAATATAAACAAATAGGAAATGCTGTACCTATAAATCTAGGAAGGGAAATTGCAAAGACAATATTAAAATTATTGGAGGTGTAATATGCCTGAATTTATTAGGCATAAGGATTGGGATCCACCGGATTGGCTTAAAAAAGCTAAAGCAGAACATGCAATTTTTCATGACAAAGTAGTCGAGGTTTATGAGGGTTATGTTGATGTTAATTCACTTAAATTATGGAAAGATAATGATAGAACTCTACTCGATTTAGAACATTTAGCAAAAGAAAGTGGACTACAGGATATTGGAAAATTATCAGACGAAGATATAATAAAAAGCATCATTAAAAATGGTTTACATAAAATAAAAGAACTTGCTAAATCAATTAAAATGAACGGCGTTAGGGTTCCACTGATTATTACTTATGAAAAAGAAATTTTAGATGGTAATAGAAGATTTATAGCATGCAAATATTTACTTGATACAGAAGAAGAACAAAAAGACGAATTCAAGTCAGTTTTAGCATATTGCCTAAAGCCCAATCTATCGAAAAATTTAAGATACAAAATTATATCTGAAATGAATTTTCTTCCAGACCATAAAGAAAAATGGCCGCGTGAAGTTAGGGCTAAATATATTCGTCAACTATTTATTGAATATAGAGAAAAGTATGGTGAAAAGAAAGCTATAAATGAGATTACATTTTTGTTAGGAATCGGTAAATCTGATGTTTACAGATTCATAGCTGTATTGAACATGATTAATGAATATAAGAATTTTGCGAAAAAAATATCAGAACAGGCAGAAAAAGAAGCCGAATTATTTGCAAGAGAAAAATTTCAATTTTTTGAAGAATTCTATAATAAATATATAAAAGCTAAAGTGCATTCAAAAGGCATTAAAAATGATAAAGAGCTTTTTTACTATTATTTATTTAATAAGCAACTCGTTTCTGTAATGGCTATACGTGATTTTGCCGCAATGCTTCAATATCCATCTATAAAGAAAATAGTTAGGAAAAAAAAAGAAACTCTCGATTATGCGAAAGCAATTTATGATGACGCCATTATTCCTAAAAGAACTGCGTATACAATTATAAAATTTTGCGAATTAATGGAAAGCCTTTCTGCACAGAAAATTAGAAGCATAGCTGATGACTTAAAGGAACGATTGAGAAAAATTCTAAAAAAAATAGATGAAAAATAAAATATTTTTCAGGAGATAATTATGCAAGATGTTTATATAGTTGGAAGTGAATTTTCTTTTACCTGGATAGCAAGTGAAAATCGTTACGGCTCAAAGTATAATTTTATTAATGGTGGTAACCAACAAAATTTGCTTAGGAAATTAAATTTAAAAAATAAAAATCGTATCACTAAATCAACGGTTATACCTATTTGGAATTCAAATTCAGGCACAGTTATTTTAGATGATAAAACTCAAGAGAACCTAACAGCGGGTCTTTTAAAAGGAAATAATGGAAAAATTACCGATTTATGGGGCGAACAGATAAAATTTTGTTTGGGAGCAATTAATAGAAAATTATTTAAAAATGGAAAAATTTATTCAGTCAAATTAGCTAAAGAACAATGTTCTGATTTCTTTGAAATAAACAAGGGAATGAAATTTAAACATTCAACCACCACTACAGAAGCATGTGAAGAATTTATTAAGAACAAAACGAAGAACGATATAGTATTATGCAGCGCCGAATTGTTAAAAAAATTTAAAATAAATATTGTAAAACTTGATGTTTCTAATCCATTTAACTATACTGTATTTTTCGGGGTAAATAGGTATCCGAGAAAATATAATCCGAAAATATCATTGGGCTGTTTTATAATGGACTTGCAAGGAAAAAATGAATTACCGTTGGAATTTATTTCGCATTGGACAGATATTACTAAAACTAAAAAAATTATTGATTCAAAAAATATTATTTCAACGATACCGAAAATTATTTTTATTTTAAGATATGAGGATTCAAAAGCTCTGTTATTAATTGAAATGCAAAAAGATGACAATTTAAATGATCCTTGGATAGATGTGTCGGGGGACTCCAATATTAAATTGATAGGTCAAGTCGGCTTGCTAAATAATTCTTTTTCTCATGAAACCGCTGAGTTAATACGTAATTTCAAAGTAAACAAAAGAAGGAATGTAATATTTTATGGTAGACAAATATGTGAAGGCAAGGAAATAAAACAAAATTATTTTTGGATTTGTCCGGCATTAAAAATTTCTGTACATGGCTTCGAACCGGAAATAGTAAAAAAATGTGCACAATTGCAAGTGGATAGACTAAATGATTTTAGAAAAGATGGAAAAGAATTTCCACGGGATGCATTTGACGTTTTAGTAGCTTATGATAAAAATAATAAAACATTAAAGCTGTCTTCGGATTCAGTACCTGATTTAAAATAATATTTTTTAAAGATAAACAGATTGTGACGCACGATTCATGGGAAAAGACTTATCGTCGAGCTTGTTGAAATCAATTATCGGCAAGAAAGAGGTTATTGGAAAAATGAAAATTAATTCGGAAATTCATGAATTACTAAAAAGAGCTGATACTTTTATATTAAGTGAATTTCATATAAAATTCCATACTGAAAAAAAAAGAATACATCTTTACAATGATAGTGAGTGGGCAGATTATAAGAATTCAAATTATGATTCAAACCGTCATCCACCCGCTTCAATATACGATAATGAAACTGACCAAATTCATGTATGTTTCGAAAGAAAATACTATAAATCTAACATTTTCCATGAGATTTATGGACATAGATTCTTTTTTACACGTTCAGATTATGGGAAATTATATTTAAAAATTATGACTAAAATTAAATCTGGATTGTTGTCAGACTCGGAGGCTGTTAAAAAATATCCTAAAATTTTAAATTATGGCTTCCAATTTAAATATATAAAAAATAGCTGTAATGGTGAAGGTTTTGCTGTGTGGATGGAAGGGTTATTGTGCAATGAATTTAAACTTGATTTTTTGTTTACTGATAAATTAATCGAATATACAAAAATTCGGATTAATAATAAGTATCCTTATACGTATTTTGATGTTTACAATAAATTTATAGAAGAAGAAAAGATATTAACAAGACTAGGCATAATGAAAAAATTGGGTTTTAAATTATAGACATTTTTTTATGTATAAGAGAAAAGTCGCGTGTCAGACCTTGATTCGTGACTTATTTGGAATAAATTATAAAATCTAACATTCATATAATTAATATACGAATTCAGGTTTTTTCTAAATCGGTAACTTCCTGTTTTGTATTTTATTCACTCCGCGCAATAAAACCATCCATCGCCCGTCTTTATTAATGAAAGCAAAAATGATGCAGGAGTTAATATATGCGCATCAAATTTAAAAGGAGTGTCATATGCCAAAACGAATACCGCACGTTTATTCAGAAGCCATTACAGGCGTTAAGGAGACAACTAATTATTTAGCAATGCAAAAAAAACTGGGCCGTTTTTATCTGAAAGGTTTCATTAAGCGTTTGATTGGATTCAATAAAAAAGGCTTATTTTTGGAGATCGGCCCGGGGCCTGCTTACCAGACGTCGGAAATTGCTAAGCAGGCAGAGGGAATAAAAATTAAGGCGTTGGAGTATTCAGAAGATATGATTTCCATAGCCAAAAAATATTGTAAAACGCAAAATTTGCAAACTAAAATTGAATTCGTCCATGGCTCTGTCGAAGACGAAAAACTGGTGAGCGGTTTGGGAAAATTCGACCTTATTTATTCGACTTTTTCCCTTCACCACTGGCTTGACCCTGAGAAGGCCATATCAAACCTTTACAGTGCCTTAAAAGATGACGGTTTAATCTATTTATATGATTTCAAAAGAGGCGGTTTATTTTATTATATTTCAATAAAAAAAGGTATTTGGGAATCTATCAGGGCTTCATATACGCCTGATGAAATAAAAAGTATATTAGACAGGTTAAATATAAAGAATTATAAAATTTCCACTGATTTTCTGTATATGCAGGTAATAATAAATAAAAATTGAACGATATATTATTTAAGAATAATTAATACAAAATATTGTATAATATAAAAAATATTTGGAGGAATAAAACCAGTGGATTCCAAACCATATACCACAGACTCCGTAATTTCCAAAGACGGGACCAAAATCGGATACCGGCAATTAGGCAATGGGCCGGCCGTCATACTCGCACACGGCAGCCTGATGGCTTCACAGGATTTCATGAAACTTGCCGTGGCATTGTCCGGTGAATTTACAGTTTATATACCCGACCGCCGCGGCCGCGGCCTGAGCGGGCCATACGGCGATAATTACGGCCTGGCTAAAGAATGCGAGGACATGCAGGCGCTTATATATAAGGCCGGCGCACAAAATATCTTCGGACTCAGCTCCGGAGCCATTATCGCCCTGCACACGGCATTTACAACACCGGCAATCCGCAAAGTTGCGCTCTATGAGCCGCCTTTTTCCATTCCCGGAACAGCTTCGCCGCTGGCAACAAACTGGCTGCTGCGTTACGAAAAGGAGCTTTCGCAGGGAAAGCCGGGGGCAGCATTGGTCAGCATCCTGAAAGGGGTGGCTGATCCTTCATTATTTTTAATGCTGCCGCGTTTTATACTGGTTCCGCGTATGACACGCGCAATCGAGGCACAGGCTAAAATGGACACAGGCGATGAAGTGCCGGTGAAGGCACTTATCCCCACCATGCACTACGATATTAAACTTGTCAAAGAAACAGAAGGGAAAATAGATATATATAAAACCATCCAGGCAAAGGTACTCCTGCTCGGAGGCAGTAAAAGCGCCGGTTACCTGAAAGCAGCCCTTAATGCCTTAAAAAAGATATTGCCTGATGCCGGGTTTATTAAATTTCCGGGACTCGGGCATACGGCAGCAGACAACGGGGGCAAGCCGGAAATCGTGGCGCAGGAACTGCGCAAATTTTTTATTGAAAAACCAATTTCACAGGGGTAGCGATGAAAACAAACACTGCAAGCAGGACCGCCCAGTACATGGCGTTATTCCGGGCGCTTGAAACGGCAAGGCCTTCCCGTATGAGGCTGTTCTCCGACCCTTACGCGCATATATTTCTCGATGCCGGATTGAAATTCGCAGCCGGCATCTCAGCCGTCCCGGCTTTCAGCAGGGCAGTGACGAAACTGATTGAAAGGACAGGCAAAGGCGCCTTATCGTCGGGCATTGCCAGGACAAAATATATCGACGATTTGCTGGAGCAGGCAATACGCAGCGGGGTGAAACAGGTATTTATCCCGGGTGCGGGTTTTGATACAAGAGGATTACGGCTGGAATTTTTAAAAGATATCCCGGTTACCGAAATCGACCATCCTGATACGGCGAAATACAAGCAGGATAAGTTAAAAAAAGCCGGCTTGAAACTGCCGGAAAATATAACCAGCCTGCAGATTGATTTTAACAGGCAAAGTTTGGACGGCCTTGCAAAGGAGCATAATTTCAACTTTAACATCCCTGCGACAATTATCTGGGAAGGGGTCACCAACTATCTTACGAAGGATGCAGTCGATAAAACATTTGAATTCATGTCCGGATTTGCAAAAAACTCATATATTATTTTTACCTACATAGACAGGCTTGTGCTTGAGAACCCGCAGGCATTTATTGGGACCGGGCAGCTGTTTAAAAACCTCGCAAAAAACAGGGAACAGTGGACATTTGGCTTTAAGCCTGAAGAATTATCAGGTTACCTGTCAAATTTCAATCTGACTTTGCTCGAAAATACGGGCGCGGTGGAATACAGGGCAAAGTATATGCCTGAGAGAAAGGATATTTTAGATGGGTATGAATTTTACAGGGTGGCGTTTGCAAAACTGGCTTAAAAAGTAATTGCCGGACAAATCCAGGGGCAGCTACTAAAGAAGATGAGGAATGGAGGAATGAAAGGTTGGAGGGTTGGCCGGGGAAATTTAAGGCTCAAAAGTTCAAAGTGGAATTCAAAAAAGCCAAACAACCTGCATGGATTTGAACGTGAAATTAATCCGCTGTAACGGGACTTTTTATCCCTTCCCCGGTATCCGGAACCCCTGAAAACTTTGTCCGAAATTTACGGTTATATTGATTTTTTCTTCATGGTGATGTATAATTGTTAATACAAGTAAAACATGCTTATTACTGACTGACATATACCCGGGAGCTATCGTTCTTTTGGCGTGTGGCGCACTTCAAAAAGCATGCTTTCGGGTAATTGAAATTATAGAAAGGTGATAACCAGGATGGCCACATACAGGCAAATTCAGGACTATATACGGGAAAACGGCAATGGCAATGTAAGAAGCTGCTGGATAGCAGATATAAAAGAGCGGCACAAAATACCCGTCCGGCGGGCGTGGAGCCGCGAGCCCGGTCCAAAAAGAGTTAATCCCTGCCCGGACCGCAAAACTGCAGTTATTGAAAATGCGCTGAGGCATTTTAAAATGATTGAGTGAGAATTTTTTCTCTGCGGCCCTTAAACCCGGCTTTTTCCGCTGCCGGCTGTTTTTATACCACCCCAAAAACACATTTCAAATTTCCCTATTTTATGCTAAATTAGTAGAAGCATAAAATAATTGCCTGGGAGGGCTGCAGATTGAAGCATCAAATCCGCATTAAAAAAGAACTGTTTAACAACATACCCGACATCAAGGCCATAATAAAGATTAAAACCCGGTCCAGTGAACAATTTATGGAAAGCACAACAATGGATATTGACCCTGATTTCCAGCCGGTCGGCCTTTTGGATGACAATGAGGCCATTGACATAGGCATAGTGCTTGAAACGCCTGCTCCCGGGACCATTGAAGCCGTTAAAACCGCCATGAAGGAAGTATTTGAAGGGAAAATAGTTGAAGTGGAGTAATGAAGCAAAAACAAAGAAGCAGCCGAATTTATCCCATGTAGTATTCCTTTTATGTTATACGCGATTGAAATATAACCGGGTATAATGCAGTATATTATTTACTCACCCGCGTAAAAACCCACATTTAAATTGAACTTTAATGATTAGTATGCTAAATTCCACAGAACGTAAAAACTCATTTTAAAATTTTAGGAGGCTGTAATGGCTGATATTATTCCGAAACAATGCAGCATAGAGGCGTTTGCCGAGCCGCAAAACCTGAAAGTAATAAGGGCCTTTTTTGAAGAAGCTGCAAAATGCTACATGGACAGGAAAGATATTATTCATATGAAAGTGTGCCTGAATGAAATATGCGAAAATATAATAAGGCACGGTTATGAAAAAGGCCGGAGAGAAACCATAAAAATCAAACTGCAGTTTGACAAAAGTTCGGCCAGGGTCACGGTTATTGACAGGGGAAAGCCTTTTAATCTGCTGGAATACAAGCCTATGGACACTGATACCCTTATGAAAAAAGGGATTAAAGGCAAGCTTGGAATAAGTACCATAAGAAGAGTATGCAATAAAATATCCTATAAATGGCTCAAAGGCAGCAACCGGGTAGTACTGATAAAGAAAATCGGGAAAAGGCCTTCAACTGTACCCGCCATATAATCTTTAACCCCGGCGTCACGCTGTTTTAGGTCGAAAACCATACTTGAACACCCAAAATATCTTGAAAACACCGCGTGGTTTCAGTATAATTAACATGATAATAAAGGCTGTAACGAATGGAATAATATTCTAAAAGGAGGATGGAATGATGAAAAAAACCACCATGATACTGATTCTGCTTTTATTGTGCCCGCTCTTTATTTTTTCCCAGACCGACGAGGACAAATGGATCACCTACGGCAATTATTATTATAACCACAAGGATTTTACAAAGGCAGTTTACGGTTACGACGGCGCGCTTAAGCTGGACCCGGGCAACGTTACGGCCCTTACCTTCGGCGGCTATTCATATATCTACCTGAAAAACCAGGCAAAAGGAATTGATTATCTGGAGCAGGCGTACAAAATAACAAACGACCCTGCATTAAGGGCACGGCTGGATAAACTCGAGGCTTATTATAAGACACAGCCTGCCGCGCCTGAAGTCGATGTAAGTGCGGGGACAAAGGTCAAGACTGTCCAGAGCGACTCGCCTTTTAAATGGATACTTATTGGGGCCGACGTCCTGCTCGCGGGCGCATCTATATATACCTATATCGACGCAAACAATTCCGGCAATTCATATATCAGCACCTACAACCAAATAGATAATACCACCATGGACAACTACAACACGCTTGTCAGCATGAAGAATACCGCCGAGGGCAAGCAGACAACCTTTGGAGTGGTGACCACTGTGGCGGCAGTAGCCGTCGGGTACACCCTTATAGACATGCTTTTTATCCACGCGGCTTTCCCTGTGACTGCGGAATTCAACCCTGCAAAAAAACAGGCAGAGGTCGCGTACCGGATAGAGTTCTAAAAATACGGGCTTAATGCCTTAAAGAAATTTTGGATTTTGGATTTGCAATTTGGCATCCGGCGCCCGGACATTAAAACCCTGGATTTTAAATTACCGAATGAGCTGTTATAGTTGATACCGGATCCAAAATGGAATTTACTATAAACCGGAGGCACGTATGAAAAAATTCCTGATTTTGACCACCGTCCTCATCTCAATCCTTATAATTTCCGGCTGCAAGAAAAAATCCTCGCCTGCTTCACCGGCGGCAAACACGCCTGTTTCGGGCGGCGGATGGACGCGGGCAATTGCAGGCGCGGCCTTCAGCGCCAGGGCAAACCAGTCAAGCGTGGTATATAATAATGAAATGTGGGTGATAGGCGGGACCGCTTCCAACGGCAGCATCGGTTATAATGATGTCTGGTATTCAAAAGACGGGGCAAGCTGGGGATACACCACAACAGCCGCGCCGTTCAGCGCGAGATACGGGCATACCAGCGTGGTATATAACAATGAAATATGGGTGATAGGAGGGTTTACAGCAAACGGGATTACAAATGACGCGTGGTACTCAGGCGACGGCGTAAACTGGGGATGCACCACAACAGCCGCGGCCTTTTCCCAGAGATATTACCATGCAAGCGTGGTATTTAATAATATGATGTGGGTAATAGGCGGGTATTCCGACACCGTCGGCGATTTGAATGACGTATGGAGCTCGGCTGACGGCGCAAACTGGTCAGAGGCCGCTGGAAATGCCGCTTTCTGCGCCAGGCAGGAGCATAAAGCGGTGGTATACAACAATGAAATGTGGGTGATAGGAGGGCTTGACTTCAACCTTATGACCCCGGCATGCGTCAACGACGCGTGGTATTCCTCAAACGGAGCCGACTGGTCAGCGGCAACCCAAAACGCGGCATTTGCGGCGAGGGAAGGATTCAGCGTCATCGTATATAATAATGAAATGTGGGTGATAGCCGGCGGCAGCGGCGGTAATGATTATAATGATGTATGGTATTCCGGTGACGGCGCGAACTGGACAAAGTCCGCGTCAAACGCAGGATTCAGCGCCAGGGACGGGCATACCAGCGTGGTATATAACAATGAAATGTGGGTTATAGGCGGGTATGACGGCACTAATTTTTATGATGACGTGTGGTGGGCGCAGTAACCTTAAAGAAAAAATTTGGGATTTGGCATTAAAAGCATTCGAATTCCGAATACCGAATTACTGAATAGAGAAAAAATGGACATCATTGAAGCTGCGAAGAAAGGCGATACAGAGGCAATAAAGGCGGAAGTTAAGAAAGGCACAGGCGCAAACGCCAAAGACAGGGACAATGTGCCTGCCATTGTCTGGGCAGCGTATTACGGCCATAAAGACGCGGTCAAATACCTGGTTTCGGCAAAGGCCGATATCAACGGCCGCGGCAAGGACGGCATCACGGCCCTCATGCGCGCGGTTGAAAGGGCTGATGCTGAGATGGTCAAAATCCTGCTTTCTGCAAAGGCAAATGTTAATATAGTTGATAATTACAAGGGAACGGCTTTATCGAGGGCGGTGAATGAAGTTAAAAACAGTGCAATTGCGGATTTACTGAAAAAAGCAGGGGCGAAGTAAAGAAATTTTCAATTCTCAATGTCCGCGAATCCACCGACTTTAGTCGGTGGTGGGCGTGGGGTTGCAAACCCCACACCTTGTTGACCACCAACAAAGTTGGTGGTCTCCTCTCCCTCGACGGG